>Ga0164292_10001194_pt1 | contig 20866 bp, 23 predicted proteins | sample GEODES117metaG_FD_111486 | JGI IMG/M metagenome (GOLD analysis project Ga0164292, IMG submission 111486) | Eutrophic lake water microbial communities from Lake Mendota, Wisconsin, USA - GEODES117 metaG | ecosystem: Environmental > Aquatic > Freshwater > Lake | place: USA: Lake Mendota...
CTGCAGCGCCTCCTCCAGGCCCAGGCACGCGTGCACCCCCGACACGTCCGCGTTCGCCGCCATCAGGTGCGCCACGATGCCCGGCCGCAGTCCCGCCAGGATCACGCGCGCGCCCAGCAGGCCGCCCATGCGGATGATCTTGCGGATCTCGTCGAACTCCTGACGGTCCAGAAAGGGCACCGCGGTCAGGTCCAGCACCGCCGCGGTCGCGTCCTGATGCTCGATGCCCTGCAGCGTGATGCCGCGAAGGTGCTCCATGGTGGCGGGGGACAGGTCGGTGGCCACGGAGACCACCAGGCACTGGCCCACACGCGTGCCGGTCACGCCATGGCTCGACGGAAGGCTCAAAGCGCGCTTCCTCGTTCAGGATCCGCTCGTCAGGCGGTTCCGATCCACCCCGACGGCACGCAGGGCGAGCTCGAAGGAGTCGCGCAGGGTGGCCGTGGTGCGCACCTCGCCGATGTTCACGCCCAGTTCCACCAGCGTGCGGGCGATCGCGGGCGAAAGCCCCGACAGGATCGTCTCGCAGCCCATGAGCTGGGTGGCCTTGGTGATCTTCAGCAACTGATTCGCCACGGCGGTGTCCATGGCGCTCACGCCGCTGATGTCCATCACGAACACCTTGGATCGCGTCTCGGCGATCTTGGCGAGCGTCTTGTTCATCACGTCCTGCGTGCGCTGCGAGTCCAGGATGCCCAGCAGCGGCAGCAGCAGGATGCCCTCCCAGATCGGGGTGACCGGCGTGGACATCTCCATCAGCGCCTTGGAGCTGGCGGAGATCTTCTCGCGATTGATGCGCGCGATCTCCTCGATCACCACGAAGGTGTCGAGGAACAGGAGCTTGTTGATCGAATCGATCGTCTGATCCAGGTCCTTGACGGCCGGGTTGGCCGCACGGAGTCGCTGCGCCATCAGGTTGGCAGAGATCGACATGCCCGCGAAGTAGATGTCGTTCGGAAGGTCGATGTGCGCGTGCACGGCGCCGACATGACGCCGCACATCGATCCAGGCCTCATCCACGTTCGACTCCAGAAATCCGACCCAGTTCGCGCGCTGCATCTGCTTCACGCGCTCCAGCCGGGTGGGATTCGAGCCGAAGAAGACCTGGTACTCGCGATGGGCCGACATCCATCGGTAGAAGTCCGCGATGAAACCGTCGAGATCCTTCTTCAGCACGGGTGCGGCCGCACGAATGCGGGCGAAATCCGCTTCGCGCAGATCGAACTTGGCAAGGATCTCCGTGATTGCGGCGGTGGACATCGGGTCGGTTGCTCCGTGGATGAATCGAGTGAGGAACGCGTCTGAGGCGACAAGTGTAACTGCGGCTCGATGCGACACCATGAACGTCCGTGCCCTAGGATCTCCAGCACACCATGAACACTTCGCAGCCCGACCCCACGCTTGTCGAGATTCGCAGGCAGGTCCAGAACCGCGAGCCCCTTCGCCTGACGATGCTGTTCGCGTTCTTCGCGATGCTGGCGGTGCTCTCGCTGGTGCGGCGCGTGCTGGGTGATGAGACCCTCGAGGGCGGGGCGCTGGCCGCGCGCATCGGATTGCTCATCGGTGGGGTCTTCTACTGCGCCAAGTGCATCCAGATCGTCACCCGCGAGAACGAGGCTGGCCGCGTTCTTGGAAACCGTTTCTGGTCCACGACCGCCGCCATCGAGATGGCGCTGGTGGTGGCCATGTTCGTCGCGAACCAGTTCTTCTGCGAGTTGGACGAGGCCGTCGAGCAGCTGGGTTCGCCCATCGTGCTGATGATTCCGTTGCTGATCGCGCTCTGGGTCACGCGCCTGCGGCCGCGCACCACGCTGGTGGCCGGATGTGTCGCTGCGGCGGTGCACGCCGGGATCGCGATCTGGGTCTTCTTTCGAACGGAATCGGCCGCCGTGGTGCTGCCCACGATCCTGTCCTACGCCGTGATGATCGTGCTGTCGGCGATTGCCGGCTCCAGCGCCGCCACGGATCTCCTGGCGCTGGCGCGGGCCATTCGCGAGGATCGTGGCCGGTGAGCGCGTCGTTCGGGGCCCGCCGCCTCGACGATCTGCGACGCACCGCGGAGCTTGCGCGTGCGGGCCGCGTGCCCGAGGCCATCGCCATCACCGAGCGTTACCTGCGCCCCGGATCCCGCGACGGGGACTTCATGCGCTACCGCGCCACGCTGGAACGTCACCGTGGCGATCTTGGTGCCGCCTTGCGCTGGGCCGCCGTGGCGGAGTCGATCCACTCCCATCCGGACACGCTGCTGATCCTGGCCACCGGCGACATGCGGTCGGGACACACCGACGCGTCGGTGGAGAGGTGCCGCGAGATCCTTCGGCTCTCGCCAGGTCATGCGCCGGCGCGCATGCTGATGGCCGAGGCGCTCGAGTCCGCCAATCGAGTCGATCAGGCCGAGGCGGCCGTCGCGGATCTGCGCGCCGATCCGCGTGGGGTGGATGCGCGCATCGCGGAGCGGATCGAGCACCTTCACGCGGTCCTGCTGGTGCAGCGCGGTCGCTTCGCGGATGCGGTGCAGGCCCTCGATGGCACCATCCTGAAGGCCTGCTCCAATCCGAAGCTCATCCGTCGGGGCTGGTACCTGCGCGCCAAGGCCCTGGACCGGTCGGGCCGTTTCGACGAGGCCTTCGAGTCCGCCTCGCGCGCCAACGCGATCCTCCAGACCCCGTTCGACCCCGCCGCCTACCACGACGCGGTCGATGGACTCATGCGCATCTGGACCCGCGAGGCCATGCGCGACTTTCCCGCCAGCGGCTCCGAAAGCCAGGTCCCGGTCTTCATCGCGGGCATGCCGCGGAGCGGGACCAGCCTGCTCGATCGCGTGATCGACGCACATCCGGAGGCCGCCGGCGTGGGGGAGATCAAGGCCGTCGAGGCCTTCGCGCTCGAACTGGAGCGTGTCTGGGTGCCCGATCGCCCGGCTCCCGACTGCTTTGGACCGATGCGCGATCGGGCCTTCAGGAACACCGCCCGGTCCTACCTCGACATGTGCGCGCGCCTGGCGCCCGGCAAGTCGAGGGTGGTGAACAAGGCGCTGAGCAACAACCGCATGATCGGGCTGCTGGCCCTGCTCTTTCCGCGCACGAGGATCATCCATGCGCTGCGCGATCCGCGCGATGTCGCGATCAGTTGCTTCATGGGGGGCTTCAACAACGCGCACTATCCATGGACCACGCGGCTGGACTGGATCGCCGCCGCCTGGCGCGAGAGCGAGCGACTCATGGCGCACTGGCGGCTCCAGACCGACCTGCCGATCCTGGACATGCGCTACGAACAGCTGGTGACCGATCCCGGTGCCGCGTTTCCGGCGCTCGTGTCCTTCCTGGGCCTGCCCTGGGACGACGCCTGCACGCGATTCCACGAGTCCACGCGCACGGTGCGCACGCTCAGCTATGACCAGGTGAATCGACCGCTCTACGCCACCAGCGTGGAGCGTTGGCGCAACTACGAGAAGCACCTGCGCGGCATCGCGTGGCCGTCGTACGCGGCGGACTGACGGGTCGTGATCGGTCAGCGGCCGTGCGCGCCGTGACGCAGGATCGCCTCGAGCTGCTCCGGAGGAATGGGTCGCGAATACAGGTAGCCCTGCATGGAGTCGCACCCCGCGCCGGCCAGCAGATCGGCCTGACGCTGGGTCTCCACGCCCTCCGCGACCACCTTCACGCCGAGCTTGTGCGCCATCACGATGATGGCCTCGCAGAGAGCGGTCTCGCCGCCATCCTTGTCGAGCGAGGCCACGAACGCCTGGTCGATCTTCAGAAGGTCCACGTCGAAGCGGTGCAGGTAGGCCAGCGACGAGTATCCGGTTCCGAAGTCATCGATCGCCACCTCGATGCCCGCCGCACGCAGCGACGCGAGCACCGACATCACGTCGACGTCGGTGTGCAGGATCAGGCCTTCGGTGATCTCGATCACCAGGGTCTGTCGCGGCATCGCAGGGTCGCGCGCGCGGGCGATCCACGATGCGCGTGATTCGGCCGCCTCGGCACGGAACTGCACGGGCGACACGTTCACGCTGACCTGGAATCCCGGAATCAGCGCGGCCCATCGCGCGGCCCATCGTGCGGCCTCATGGAAGACCCAGTCCCCGAGCGGCACGATCAGGCCGGTCTCCTCCGCCATCGGGATGAACTCGTCGGGATGGATGACGCCGCGCACCGGGTGGTCCCAGCGCAGGAGGGCCTCGGCCTTGTGGATGTGGCCCGTCGCCACATCGACGATCGGCTGGAACTGCAGATGGAACGTTCCCAGCGCGATCGCCTCGCGCAGATCGGTGATCAGGCGCTGCCGCTCGTACGCCGCGGTCTGAAGACCCTGGGTGAAGTGACTGAAGCGGTTGCGGCCCTGGCGCTTGGCCACGTACATCGCCTGGTCCGCGCTCTTGAGCAGGTCCTCCACGTCCTGGGCGTCATGCGGGTAGGTGGTGATCCCCACGCTGGCCGAGACATAGCCCACGGTGTCCTGCAGCTGGAACGGCTCGGCCAGTCGGGCGATGATCTTCGAGGCCACGTTCTCGGCGTGCCGTGCGTCGGTGAGCCGCGTGAGCACCACGATGAACTCGTCGCCACCGAGCCGAGCCACCGTGTCCGACTCGCGGGTGCAGGCGCTGATTCGGCGCGCCGCCTCGACCAGCAGGTCATCGCCCACCATGTGTCCCAGCGTGTCGTTGATCTCCTTGAAGTGGTCCAGATCGATCAGCAGCACGCCGACCGAGCAGCGGGCGCGATCGGCCTGCCGGATCTCGTGCTCCAGCCGCTCGCGCAGCATCCGACGGTTCGGCAGGCCGGTCAGCGTGTCGAAGTTCGCCTGCTTCCAGATCAGGTCGTCCGTCTGCTTCTTCTGCGTCACGTCGCGGCCGATGCCCACGAGTCCCAGCACGGCGCCGTCACTGCCGAAGTAGGGGGCGCGCAGCATCTCCAGGCAGCGCCGTTCGCCGTTCGGAAGCACGATCCACTGCTCCCGAAGGTCCGGTGCCCGCGAAGACAGCACCTCCTGCTCGATCCGGGTGATCTCCGTCGCCATGTCGCCCGGCAGCACGTCGTGCACGGTCCGCCCCAGCACCTCGTCCTCCCGCAGCCCCAGCATGCGTTCGAAGGCGTGATTGCAGGTTCGGTACACGCCATCCACCGACTTCACGAACAGCAGGTCCGGCACCGACGTGGTGAGGCTTCGAAGCACGGCGCGCTCGGCATCGGACCGTTCGCGGAGCTGCCTGTTGAGCGACTCGAGTTCCTCCGAGTTCACCGCCAGCGCGTTCTCGATCAGCACGCGGTCACGTTCGACCTGCTCGTAATAGTCGTTGACCAATGCAAGCAGTCCGCTCAGGCGCGCATCGGGCGTGAAGTCCGCACCCATCGCCCTTCGGAGCTGTCGCGCGAGCAGTCGGTGGTACGGCTTCGACAGGGGCCTACTCCTGCAGCGTGGTCATGCACATCGTCTGGTTGTGCAGGTCGCACACCAGACCCTTGCCAAGCGGCCCGAGTTCCCCGTACGAGTAGAAGCCGGTCATCACGACCTGATCTCCCAGCTGGCGCTGCGCGGCCTCCAGCTCCTCGTCCACCATCTGGCCCAGCACGATCCGTCGACCCAGACAGGTGAAGACCAGACAGAGGGCCGGGTCGCGCCTGGCCGGAACGACCTCCTGGGACGCGGTGTCCACGCTCGCGATCAGATGGTCGAGATTCGTGCGCATCAGCCGACAGGTGCTGCCTTCGGGCACTTCGCCGGCGAACGTCAGGCTTTGAGCCGCCTCGTCGACCGCCAGCAGCGTGCGGGTGAGCGTGTGCCCGCTCGGCTTGGTGGTGATGCTGAGCGGGAATCGCATGCCGCTGGCGGGCAGGTTGCTGGACAGGTCGCCCAGATACTTCTTGTACAGGCCGAGCGCGGGCTGGCCGTCGATCTCGTAGACGATCTTGCCGGTCGAGCGCGTGACCGCGCGTTCCGCACCGAACTCCGTCCAGCCGGTGCAGAAGATGCTCTTGGCGGCGATGTCGCCGTACAGGCCCAGCAGGGCGACCTGATTCTGGCGGGCAGGGCCGTCCGCCATGACCCAGGTGGCCTCGAAGCGGTCCGCGTCTCCGGCAAGACCGCCGGTCACGGTGACGCCACACGCGTTCAGGCCGTCGGCGAGCTGGGTCGCGTTCACGTTCAGGCCGTCGCACAGCGCGATCACGTGCCTGAGGTCCGGCGACTTCAGTCGCAGCGCAAGCTCGCGCGCGCATGCCGCCACGTCCTCCCCAGGCAGGATCTGCGCGCCGATCAGCCGAACCGAGCTTCGATCAAGGCGAACGGCCGTCGCCAGCACGTCGCCGTCGGTGATCTGCGACCCCAGCAGGTTGCCGGAGGAGGAGCAGCCGATGATGCTGGCGGTTGGAAACCTGGCACGCAGAGCCGAGAAGCACTCCGGCGTGTGGAAGTGCGCGTGCTCTCCAAACACCAGAACCACGTGCGCATCCTGAAGATCCGCCTCGCCGGTCCATTGCGATGCAGGGGTCCAGCGCAGCGTCGCGATCCGCATGCGGACAAGAATATCGGTAATTCCAGGAACGGGCGGACTTTGCCCGTGGGCCCCGGGGGCCGTGCTGGCTGCCGCACGCGATGCCGTTGACGACACGCAAAGCACGAGCGACGATACGCGACACAAATGTCGCACATGAATGCCGTCCACGTTCCGCCTGCATCCGTCGCGAATCGTGCGGCAGCCGCGCTTGTGGTGGTCTTCGTGGCGATCGTCGGGTGGTTCACGGTGCTCGTGGGCTTCGAGCGGCAGCGGATCGAGCACGTGCTCGAGCGACAGCCGGCGGTGCGCGAGTTGGTCGAGCATGGTTGGGTACGATTGTTCTCGCTCAACCCTCACGGGGCCGCGGTGGCCCGTTGGAGACCCGGGCTGGGCTGGGAGCCGTTCTGTGGCGAAGAAGACCAGGAGTCCCGCGACAAGGCGCGCGAAGCCGGATGGCGACGTCCGGTGGACGTTTCTCAGCAATCACGCCCACGTCCTTCTTCTGCTGGCCAAGGATCCTGAACTGCGCCTGCGCGACGCCGCCGAACGCATCGGCATCACCGAGCGCGCGGTGCAGCGCATCGTGGCCGATCTCGAGGCGAGCCGCTATCTCCATCGCGAGCGTCGTGGTCGGCGCAACCGCTATCGCGTGAACCGGGATCTTCCTCTTCGCCATCCGATCGAGGCGCACCGCAAGATCGCCAGCCTGATCGCGCTGGTGGTCGAGGGCTGACGCGCTTCGGCGTGAGGTTCCCAGAGCCGCGATGCGCCACGCTTCACCAGACACGATGCCCGACTGGCAACCCACGCTCCGTGGCGATGGCCTCGCGCTCCGTCCGATCCGTGCCGACGACCTGGATGCGCTCCACGCCGCGGCGAGCGACCCGCTGATCTGGGCGCAGCATTCCGAGACGAACCGCCACGAGCGCGCGGTGTTCGAGAAGTTCTTCGCTGGCGCGCTGTCTTGCGGCGGCGGGCTGGTGGCGGTGGATGCGCCCACCGGCATCGTGATCGGTTCCAGCCGCTACTACGACTGGAACCCCTCCGACCGCAGCGTGGTCATCGGCTACTCGTTCCTGAGGCGCGATCACTGGGGTGGTGGCGCGAACCGCCAGATGAAGAGGCTCATGCTGGACCATGCCTTCCGCTGGGCGCGCACCGTCTGGTTCCACGTGAGCCCAGGCAACCTGCGCTCGCAGAAGGCACTCGAGCGAATCGGTGCCACGCTGCACGATCGACAGCAGGTGATGGTGGGGGGCGTGCCGAGCCCGCGGCTGATCTATCGAATGCTCCCCGGCGAGTTCCGCGGCGAATCGCCGCGCGCCTGATCCCCGCTCACGCCCCCAGCAGAACCAGCGCACCGACGCACAGGATGAAGTAGGGCACCAGCGAGGCGGCGCCGACGTAGTCCTTCGCCAGCCGCTGTCCAAGGAAGAGCATCACGATGTTCAGCGTGGCCAGGCGGGCGCCCCAGAGAGCCAGCGTGATGTTGTCGTGCAGCACCAGGTGCAGCAGGCCCGCCGTTGACAGCGCTCCCGCCGCGACCTCGGTCACGGTGATCGTGAGCAGCATGGGCACGACCATCCCCCGCAGCGGACTCCTGGCGAAGTGGCCGGTCAGCCACGCCAGATTGCCCTTGAAGTCGAACACCTTGTCGAGCCCCGACTGCAGGAACAGGATCGCGAGCATCGCTGTCGCCATGCACTGGGCGAAGGGGACGGGTTGCAGCAGCTGCTCGAACGTCATGCGCGAAGTCTAGCGACGCGAACCGCCGTTCACGGCTGCATGAGACGCTCGATCACGCGTCGCACGCGTTGCCGAAGTCGAGCAGCACCATCGACAGGTCGCCTGCCGAGACCACGCCGTCGCCATCGAGGTCGGCGGGGGATCCGGTTGCGCCGAAATCCAGCAGCACCATCGACACGTCGCCCGCGTCGACCTCGTTCGAGCGATCGACATCGGTGAGCGGGCGGCAAGCCTCGGTAAGCGCCGCCCGGTAGAAGGCCCACTGGCTGGGTCCGAGCGCCGGCAGCAGATCGCTGGCCGAGTGCCCGATGCCCGGCACGATCGTGAACGTGTGCGGCACGCCGATCGCGTTCAACAGCGCGTCGAACTCCTCGTTCATGGGCACCAGCGTGTCCAGCGAGCCGATCGCCTGGCGCACCACGGTGCCGCGACCGATCGCTGCCGCCGCGTTCGTCGCCGCGACCGTCTTCGGGTGCTGCAGGGTGTAGTAGGCGGCATCGTTGCCCCACACGTTCTGGTAGATCATCGCGCGCTTGACCGGCGAGATGTCGCTGCCCAACGGAGCCGCCATGAAGTCGTCCTGGATGGGCCCCGCGCCAAGCATCGAAACGCCCGCGAACAGGTCGGTGCGGCGGAAGCCGAGCCGGCCCGTGCCGTGGCCACCCATGCTGAACCCCTCGAGGATGCGATGCCGGCCGCCGATGGTGCGGTAGTTCGCGTCCACGAACGGCAGCAGGTCGTCGATCACCACGCGCTCCATGGGCACGGTGCCGTCCTTCGAGTCGCACCACATGCTGTACGGCATGCCGTTGGGGAACAGGATGATCATCGGCGGGATCGCGCCCTGCGCCATCGCGGTGCCGAAGTAGTTCGACATCCAAGGTATGCCCAAGGTGCCGTCGCCCGATCCATGCAGCCAGATGAGCAGCGGGAACTGGCGAGCCGGCTGCGAGGCGTACTCAGGTGGCAGCCACACATGGAAGCTCACCGTTTGTCCCGCGGCCGCACTCTCGAAGGTTCGGTACTGCACGCCCGGTGCGGTCACGGCCGGGGTGACCCATTGGGCCAATGTAGCCGTGCCCAGACACAGCGTCGCTGCGACGGCAAGCAGGCGTTCTCGTCCGGTGGCAAAGGCCCTCATCGACGAATTCAACATACTTCGTGGGCCTCGCATTGCGAGCAATTTCAGCCGATTTCAGGCTTTGAACCGCGTGCTGCACCCGCGCGCTCGCGAGGGATTGAGCATTCGTTGCACCCGGTTGTGGACGTCCTCCGCCGCGTGCCGGATCCTGCAGTCATGAGCACCATGCCCCATCCCGCCAGCGTGACCGCCACCAAGCCGCTCGACCGGCCGGTGACCGTGTCGTTCATCCCGCCCGCGCGCGCCGGCTTCACGGTCGGGTTGCTGCTGGGGGCCACGCATCTTGCCTGGGCCTTCCTCGTGGCGGTCGGCTGGGCCCAGCCGTTGCGCGAGTTCATCTGGCGACTCAATTTCATCGAGTCATCGGAGACCGTGGCGCCGTTCGAGTTCACGAATGCGCTGCTTCTGGTGCTGTTGACCACGGGCGTTGGCTTCGCGATCGGATGGCTGATCGCGGCGATCTGGAACTGGCGCGGGGCCGTGCGGCGGTAGGGGGCCGCGGGAACTCGAAATCCGGGCTCCTCCAAGCCGTCGACGACGGAGGCGCGAAAGCCCCGGTCGCGCGGCTGCCGAACCGCGGGTGGAATTGGCCGCATCGATGGTGCTACGCTCGCCGAATTCGGCAACATGCCGTTTCAGGAGAGAAGACCATGAGCACCGCCGTCAGCAAGTGTCCGTTCTCGGGATCGTTCCAGCGCAACACCGTCGAGGGTGCCACCAACCGCACCTGGTGGCCGAACCAGCTCGACCTGACGCCGCTCGCGCGCAACAGCCCCAAGAGCGACCCCATGGGCGGCGGCTTCGACTACCGCAAGGAGTTCAAGTCGCTCGATCTCGATGCCGTGCGCGGCGACCTGCGCAAGCTCATGACCGAATCGCAGGCGTGGTGGCCCGCTGACTGGGGCCACTATGGGCCGTTCTTCATCCGCATGGCCTGGCACAGCGCGGGCACCTACCGCGTGAGCGACGGTCGCGGCGGCGGTGGCTCGGGCATGCAGCGCTTCGCGCCGCTGAACAGCTGGCCCGACAACGCGAACCTGGACAAGGCGCGCCGCCTTCTGTGGCCCATCAAGCGCAAGTACGGCAAGCGGCTCTCGTGGGGCGACCTCATGATCCTGGCGGGCAACGAGGCGCTCGATTCGATGGGCTTCAGGACCTTCGGCTTCGGTGGTGGTCGCGTGGATCTCTGGGAACCCGACACCACCTACTGGGGCAGCGAGCGCCAGTGGCTGGCCGACAAGCGCTACGAGGGTGATCGTGTGCTCGAGAACCCGCTCGCCGCGGTGCAGATGGGCCTGATCTACGTGAACCCCGAGGGCCCGGGCGGCAATCCCGATCCGATGCTGGCGGCTCGCGACATTCGCGAGACCTTCGCGCGCATGGCCATGAACGACGAGGAGACCGTGGCGCTGATCGCGGGCGGCCACACCTTCGGCAAGACGCATGGCGCGGCCGACCCGAGCAAGTTCGTGGGCCGCGAGCCCGAGGGTTCGGCGCTGCAGGAGATGGGCCTGGGCTGGAAGAACAGCTTCGGTTCGGGCAACGGTGCCGCCACCATCACCAGTGGCCTCGAGGGTGCGTGGACCACCACGCCGACCAAGTGGAGCAACGACTACTTCACGCTGCTCTTCAAGTACGAGTGGAAGCTCACCAAGAGCCCCGCCGGCGCGCACCAGTGGATTCCGACCGACCCCGCCGCTGCAACGCTGGTGGTGGATGCGCACGACCCCACCAAGCGCCACGCGCCGGTGATGCTCACCACCGACCTGTCGCTGCGCATGGACCCCGCCTACGAGAAGGTCTCGCGCCGCTTCCACAAGGATCCGGCCGCCTTCGCCGACGCCTTCGCGCGCGCGTGGTTCAAGCTCACGCATCGCGACATGGGCCCGAAGTCGCGCTATCTGGGCAAGCTGGTCCCGAAGGAAGACCTGATCTGGCAGGACCCGGTACCCGCCCCCAAGGGCGAGTCGATCAACGCGCAGGACATCGCCACGCTGAAGGCGAAGGTGCTCGCGAGCGGCCTCACCGTTTCGCAGCTCGTCACCACGGCGTGGGCCTCGGCCAGCACCTTCCGCGGCACCGACAAGCGTGGCGGCGCCAATGGCGCGCGCATTCGTCTTGCGCCGCAGAAGGACTGGGCGGTGAACAACCCGGCGGGCCTTGCGATCGTGCTCAAGGCGCTCGAGGCGATCCAGAAGGAGTTCAACGCTGGCGCGAAGCAGGTCTCCATGGCCGACCTGATCGTGCTGGCCGGTTGCGCGGCGATCGAGAAGGCCGCCAAGGATGCTGGCGTGTCGGTCACCGTGCCGTTCAGTCCGGGCCGCACCGATGCCACCGCCGAGCACACGGATGTGGAGTCGTTCAAGGTGCTGCAGCCGGTGGCGGACGGTTTCCGCAACTATCTCGCCCACGGCATGCCCACGCGCGCCGAGCACCTGCTTGTGGACAAGGCTGACCTGCTCACGCTGACCGCGCCCGAGATGACGGTGCTCGTGGGCGGCATGCGCGTGCTGGGCGCGAACCACGACGGTTCAGCCGTGGGTGTCTTCACCAGGACCCCGGGTCGCCTGACCAACGACTTCTTCGTGCACGTGCTGGACATCGGCATCGACTGGGTGCCCGCCAGCAGCGACGAGGAACTCTTCAACGGCCGCGACCGGGCCACGGGCCAGGCGAAGTTCACCGCCAGCCGCGTGGATCTCGTGTTCGGCAGCAACTCGCAGCTGCGCGCGCTGGCCGAGGTCTATGCCTGCGACGACGCCAAGGAAAAGTTCGTGCACGACTTCGTGGCGGCGTGGCACAAGGTGATGAACCTTGATCGGTTCGACCTGGCCTGATCCGTGGCCGCAGCCGGATCGTGTCAGGCGCCGCCGGGCGCCTGATCGCGTTCAGCCCTGCACCTGGTCCTGCGTCAGGTAGACGCCGGCCAGCGCCGAGGTCTTCGCGAAGGCGCTGCGCGTCTGCCCCTGCCCGTCACGGTAGGCGATCGAGTAGATGCGCTCGCGAGAGTTGCCGAACCAGCCCGGCCCGAGCAGCTTCCAGCGGCAGTCGATCAGTTCCCAGCCTTGCTGCTGGGCAGAATTTGCGATGCGGCTGCGGTCAAGGCTGTGGGTGACGAAGCGGCCCAGCACGGCAAGCACTGCCAGCCCGATCACCCAGGCGATCACGACCCCGCCGGAAGTGCCGCGCTGAGCGTGTTCCACGCGTTCGGCAAGAAGGTGCAGCATGTGCGGGAATTTACGGCAGGTCGAGGGGCTCTCCGCGCAGCTGCGCAGTCTTCAGCGGACTCCGCGGGCACCCCTCCAAGCCAGTAGGTGCCAAAAGGGGGGTATAAGGTTTCCGGAACTTGCCAACTTCTACTTGGCGAAGGTCGGTTTCGGGCTATCTTTCCGGTTCCGGGGAGTGGTTTCGGTACCCCGCAATTTGCTGGTGCCAAACATCTCGAGGGTCATTCCCCAGCGGATCATGTAGGTCTGCTGGGGTGGGACAGGGTCGCTCGCCGAAGGTTTCGGCGCACACGACCCCGCACGGGAGTGCGGGCCTCAGGCGGGGCAACGCCCCAGGATGTTTCAGATGCGAATCAACGCAATGAAGACGTGCGCCGCGGGCGCGATGCTGTTCGGCGGGACCCTGGGCATTGCGCAGGAGGCGCAAGCTGGCCTGGTGTGGAACACCGCAGATGCCAACAACTACGTTCAGATCACGTTCGGCTACGAGGATCCGATCAGGACCTCGGGCGCCGCATCCATGAACGCCGTTTCCGCGGCCTTCGGATCCGATTCGGCGAGCATCACGGCAGCCACTGCATCCGGATTCTCGGCGTCGCTGACGTACGCTGTCGGCGGTGCAGAGGCCGTGTACCTCAGCGTGGTCCGCTACTTCTCGGTGACCGGCTCGGCGGACATCCAGCTTTGGGGCAACAGCCCGGCGTCGGATGGCATCTGGCGGATCTACGACCTGAGCCAGCAGGGCGGCGATGCCTATCTGACGCTCGACGTCTTGGGAGGAACTTCTTACAGCCAGACGGTGTCGCTCGGCGCGGGTCAGTATGCCGTCGAGATGGCCACCTCCCCTGCGACTGAGTTCGGCAGCTCCGGATCATTCGGAAACTTCACGATCGTTCCGGCCCCGGGTGCCATGGCGCTCGTTGGTCTCGCTGGCCTGGTCGGTGGTCGCCGCCGCAAGGCCTGAGTCATTTCGAAAAGTCGCATCTTCCTGCCGCGGACGCGCGGCAGGATCCGAAAGCCAAACCCCCCGGCGCGTTGCGCTGGGGGGCTTTTGCTTTGGCGATCACCAGCGTGCCTTGAAACGATCGCGCCGCACTCCGCGGATCTTGGGTGACAGATGACAGGTCAAATTCCGCCGTGGCGAGCACTCAGGCGCGAAGACCGGGCGCACGCCACACCCATCGGACGGCTTCCACATGCGTTCCACCGCCCTCGGGGCAGTGGATTCTGGTGGAATCCATCAGGCGTCGCACGGCGGGCAGGCCCAGCCCCAGCGTGCCGCTGGTGCTGAATCCATCTCGAGAGGCGGCGTCGACATCCGCGATACCAGGTCCCTGATCGATCGCTCGAATGCAGACACCTTGCTTGTCGTCTTGAACGAGCGGCTCGACGCGGATGACGCCATGTCCGGCGTACTTCACGATGTTGCTGGCGAGTTCCGACACCACGGTGCCCAACAAGGCGCGCTCGTCGCGGGCGAATGCGTTGAGACACCGGGGGCTCGTGGCAACGGTCATCGCAGCCAGCGTGGCGTCGCTGTCGCGCCGAATCGCGAACTCAAGCGCCGCTTCCGGGTCGGGAGTCATGCCCGCGCCGCGGAGGCTGCCTGCCCATTGATCTTTCGCAGGGCAATCGCGAATGCATCACGCAACGTGGCCGTGGTGCGCACCTCGCCGACTTCCACGCCCAGTTCGACCATGGTGCGCGCGATGGCGGGGGACAGGCCGGAGATCACGGTTTCGCAACCCATCAGCTGGGTTGCCTTGCTGATCTTCGGCAACTGGTTCGCGACCGCGGTGTCCACGGCCGGCACGCCACTGATGTCCAGCAGGAACACCCTCGCGCGTGTCTCGTTGATGCGCTCCAGCGTCTTGGTCACCGCTTGATCCGTGCGGCTGGAGTCCACCACGCCGATCAGCGGCAGCAGCAGGATCCCGTCCCAGATCGGCATCACGGGGGTCGACATCTCCTCCAGCGTGCGATTCATCTCCTCACGGATGCGCTCAGCCTCGCGAACCATCCGGGACCGAGCAACTTCCATTGGCAGCTGAGCAGTTCCCACCCTTGGCCGTCGGCGTACTTCTGGATTCGCGAGCGATCCATGCCGTGCGTGACGAAGCGACCCACGATGGCCAGGATCACCGCGGCGGTGATTGCGAGAACCACCATCGTGTTCGAATTGCCGCCCCCGCGGTCGTGCTGCGTGCGCGCGGCGATGAGGATCAAGTCGTGCATTCGCCAAAGGCTAGTGCGGGGCGCACCAGGACACGGGACGTGACGGAGCGTGCTGCGCACTTTCAGGCACTTCAGCACCCGGGGTCTGCACTTTCGACGACATGTTCCTGTCGGCAGATCAGTCCCCCAGGTGCCAGGTCGCGCTCGGGCGATCGAACACGATCGTCCGCTCGCAGTCTCGATTCGCGGGCCCCGCGCCCAGTCGCACGCCGATCTCGAGGAAGCTGCCCCAGACCTTGGTGTCGTCGGGCACGATCTCCATCGTGATGGCTTGCAGCAGCTCGCAGGCGAATCGCCGGGGCAGCCGAGGCAGGCGCCGTTCTCCCAATTGGACTTGTGCGTAGCCGGTGATCGCTTCGGAGAGCAGGCACAGCGGGGCGGCAGGATCAAGGCTCTGGAGCACGAGTTCCTCGCCGAAGGCCTGCAGGGTCCAGAGTGTCCGCACATCGGACTCGAGCAGGTCCCGCTCCAGCCGCAGGGCGCGCGCCACCGCGAACAGGTCCGTCTGGTCCACGCACTCGGGACGTGCTGCAAGCCGCACGGCTGCGCGCGCCTGCAGCGCGTCCTCTCGCACCAGCGTGGCGAGGCAGCGGTCATCCAGCACACGCACGGCACCGGACATCTCGGTCACGATGGTGCATCCCTCCGCCAGCGTGCTGGCAAGGCAGGCCGCCGCCACCGGCAACGATCCAGATCGAAGACGAAGCCGGTTGCGTTCGGGCATCAGGTCATCCACGGGCGGAAGCGCGTCAAAGCGCGCGTGCAGGCCCGTGCTCTGGCGTGCCGCGGATGTGTTCCGGCGGGTGGCGAAGTTGGCTGGCTCGTAGCGTGCGGGTTCTGGGATGGATTCCATGGCGTGTCTCCGGTGTCTGGATGTGGCCCATGAACGAAACAGGCCCTGCTTTCGAGCAGGGCCTTGGTCGTTCGGGCTGCGTGATGCGTGCGCTCAGCGAGTCCGTCGTGGTCCTGCTCGATCCTGCGAGTGCACGAAGCGATCGTGCATGCAGGTGTGATCCATGCCATGGCACCAGCAGGCGCACATGGCGGTCGCCGTGTGGGTCGACTGGAACTGGGAGCAGGGAGTGGCAGACCGCTTCATGACAGCGACACGATAGGCGCGATCTGGACGGAGGCAAGTGCAGCCGAAAGAATCATGGCCATGGCCCGGACCTTCCGCATCCGGTGCCGGGGGTTTCAGGCCTTGGAACCGATGGCCCTGCCGCCGGATTTCGGAGTTTCCGCCGCCGCGGAGCGTCCGGCGATCATGCCCGCGACCTGCGGGAAAGCGACCACCGACAGCATGCCCGCCGCCACCAGCGCGGAAGCATCGGCCACCCCGATCTTCCCAAGCCGAAGGCCCGTGGCGGTGGCGGCGGCGATGAAGGACAGGTTGGTCGCCTGGAAGAACCCGGCCGCCACGCGCTCGGGCAGCGTCATGATGCGCCCATAGGCAAGCACCGCCGGCAATCCGCGCGCCAGAAGCAGCAGCGCAAGGTAAAGCGGCACCTTCACCAGGCTGGATACCGAGGATGTCAGGCTTCCAAGGTCGAAGCACATGCCCACCGACACGAAGAACACGGGGATGAACAGTCCGAAGCCCATCGCCTCGATCTTGCCGTAGTACGCGGCGGTCCTTCCGTTGCGCCTCCGCACCGCGCCCACCACAACGCCGGCCGCAAGCGCACCCAGAATCACCTCCACGCCCACGCCGTGCGCGGCCACCACCAGACCGATCAGGATCAGCATGGTCTGCCGGATGCGGACCTGGGTGGTGGGGCGCTCGTCGGGTGGAAAGCGTTCGTTCATCCATCGGCTGCCCGCCGACCACGCCATGAACGCCGCGACCAGCGATGCCAGCAGGGCGATACCCAGCACGCGGCCGACCTGCTGCAGAGGCGTGTCATGATCGGTCGCGTAGAAGATCGACAGCAGGGTGATCGGCATCACCTCGGCGATCACGCAGGCGCCAAAGACGATCTGCCCGAATTCGTCCTCGAGCAGTCCACGTTCCTTCAGGACCGGCGTGAGCACACCCAGCGCGCTGGCGGAGATCGCGATCGTGACGAACAGGGGCGACGCCCCCAGTCCCGCTGCATGCAGCGTCCAGGTCGCAACGAAAGCCAGTGCAAGCGTGAGCGCGTACCCCAGCAACAGCACGGAAAGTCGGCGATGCCTGAGCGCGCGCAGATCCAGCTCCAGGCCCGCCACGAACAGCAGGTAGGCCATGCCGAAGTTGGCGAGCACGCGGATCACCCAGTCCTGCGGATGCACCCAACCAAGCATCGAGGGTCCGATCACGATGCCGATCAGGATCTCGCCGACCACCGAGGGCACCGTCAGGCGCCGAGCGGCGCCCAGTGCAACGACCACCAGGGTCGAGGCAGCCATCACCAGGAACAGGCCTTGCAGCGAGACGGGGGACTCGAGCACCACGCGATTCTAGTGGCAGGCCGCGGATGGATGACGCATTCAGGCGACCGACGCGTGGCGCGCGTGCACTCACCGCGCCGTCGCGCCGTACTTCGCGCGATATGCCGCAATGCGCTCGCGATCCGCCGGCGTGAGCCGATCGCCCATGTGCGTCACCACCTCATCGATGGTCACGATGGCGGCCGTGGGCATGCCGAATTCCGCGCCCACCTCGGCCAGTGCCGTGCGTTCCGAAGTCTCGCTCGCGCGTTCCTGGCGATCGACGGAAACCACCAGGCCCGCCAGGCGGATGTTCGCCGCCGCGCGCAACAGCGGCACCGTCTCGCGGATGGAGGTTCCTGCGGTCGTGACATCCTCCACGATCAGCACGCGATCACCATCGCGCAGCGGCCGGCCCACCAGCACGCCACCCTCGCCGTGGTCCTTCGCCTCCTTGCGATTGAAGCAGAATTCCACCTCGCGTCCGCGTTCGGCGAACGCCATCGCCACCGCCACCACCAGCGGAATGCCCTTGTAGGCCGGTCCGAAGAGGCAGTCGAAACCCGCGGGAAACGCGCGCTCGATGGTGTCCGCGTACGCGCGGCCCAGTTGCGCCAGCTGCGTGCCTGATCGGTACTTGCCGGTGTTCACGAAGTACGGAGTCTTGCGCCCGCTCTTGGTGGTGAAGTCACCGAAGGTGAGCACGCCGCAGGACACCATGAAGTCGATGAAATGCCGCTGGAAGTCGTGCATGGCCGCGATGCTAGTGCACTGCACCACGCCAGCATCTGGCCCCGCGCACGGCTCCTGAGAAACGACTGTCCTCACGCCTTCCGCGGCACCCGCGACAGGTCGAACTGTGCGGGCGGCGGGCACTCTGGGTTCAGCCACTGGATCACTGCAGCCCAGCCAGCGCTCTCCTCGTCGTGCGGCAGGTAGCCGCGGATCGCGGTGATCGCATCCCAGCCATCGTGCAGGTGCGCGGTGAGCACGGGGTCCGTCACCTCGGCGCGCTTCACGCGGCCAATGTAGTCATCCGGCGCAACGGCACTTGCCACGCGGCCGTAGCCCGGCATGCGGCTGCCGCCCACCATCCTCCAGAGCCGCCGCGTCTGCACCAGCCCGCGCGTGGCCTCGGTGAGCGCTCGGCCCAGCCCGTGGTGCTGGTGCCCCGGATGCACGAACAGGTCGGCGCCATACAGCGTGTGCCCCTGCGGATCGTGGTCGGCGAAGCTGCCGCCCGCAGTCAGCGCGTCCCACGAGTCGTCCACGTGAAAGTGCATCATGTTCACCAGCAGCGTGAAGTGCGCGCCCGCCACCGCACTCGAGGGCGCGTGCTCCACGATGAACTGACCGTCGGGGAACAGCGTGTGGTGCGCGCGCAGCTCCGCCTCGGTGTATGGGCGCTCGGTGGGGTAGACCTGCGCGCAGATCGCGGAGACCTGGGCGTGGTCCTCCTCGCGCATGAGGCGGATCCGGTAGTCGTCCGGCAGGTGTCGTTGGGCGCTTTGCATGGGTGGGGGGGTCGTGCTTGTCAGACACAGTGTTCGGCACCCGAAAGGTACGAAGTTACGAGGGACACCCGGGGGCTTCGGACCAAGGCGTTCTCCGTTCACTGCTGGCCGTGCCGCCGGAGGGCGGCACCTCAAGTCAGGCAAGCGAACCCCATGCCGCCGTCGCACGCTGATCTTCTGGTGCCAGCCGCGAAGGTTGGCTTCGCCCATCGTCCCGAATCCCCTCGAAACATCGCGGGCCGCCAGTAGGCTGCCCGCATGCTCTACATGGTTGTCGAACGATTTCGATCAGGCAGGCCAGACGAGGTGGGCGCGCGATTCAAGTCCCGCGGCAGGCTTGTGCCCGATGGAGCGGGTCTCGAGTACATCGCGAGCTGGATGGCCGCCGACGGATCTGGTTGCTACCAGCTCATGAAGGCCCCCGGTCGAAGCGCGTTCGATGGTTGGGTGGCGAACTGGGCAGATCTCGTCGACTTCGATATCACTGAAGTGCAGAGTTCTGTGGACTTCTGGTCCACCCGATAGCGAGCCGTTCCGCGCCGGCCCGGCGCAAGCCGATGGCGTGACACTTGCGATGTGCAAGTGTTGCGTCAGGGTGCACCCCATGGCACAGCCTCACACCACCACATCGCCCGCGGTCATCGCCCCGATCCGCCTGCGCTCGGCCTCCAGGTCGATTCGTTCGCTGGTCGCCGTCATCGTGCCTCCGCTGGCCGCGGGTTTCCCGCACCGGGCAAAGTGAGCCGTGCCCCCGCAGCGAGGGAAATCGAGTCGACGTGGGCTGTCACGCGCTCGCCCTCGAACGTGAGGATGGCGTGCATGTGCACGTTCGATCCGTGGTGGGTCAGGATGCCCGGCGCCCCCTCCGCGTAGAGGCCGATCACCCTCACGACGAGCGGCGAGTCGATGGACAGCCGAAGCGCTTCGGCATCGGGATCGGCATGTGCGCATGAGCCCGCGATGACATGAGCCCGCATCGCGGTTGCCGTCGCATCGATCGCGAACATGAAAGGCCCGCGGCCGGCTCCTCCCGCGACGCCCGCTCGGGCGATCGCATCCTCGAGCGACTCGTTCGTCAAGGCGACATCGATCGTGGATGCCACGGGATGGTCGATCGAGCCAACTGAAAGCAGCGTGGCGCGATCCGCCGGCATGCAGCGTGGCCCGGTTGTCACGGGCTTCCCGGCATCGACACGGGAGACCCAGACCTCGCCGGCATCGATGGTGACTTCTCCGCCGAGCCCTTCGAGCGCTCCCACGCCGAACCTCGAAGCATCCGATGCCACGTCGCATACCGTGACGCGGGCCTCGGTCTTGCCTTCCCGCATGACTTCTCGCATCGCACCGTACTGCTCCATCTCCCGAGGTGATGAAGCGCACGAAGCGAGTATGACGATCCATGCAATTCCGAGGTAGGACGTTCGCACCGAGCGCAGTATCCCATTCGGCGTTGGCATGTGCACGACTGTGGCCGGGTCGCTCTTGTCAGTCCGCCCCTTACAAGAGTTGGTGCATGTTGACCTCTCAGGCCCGACGATGTCGCAGCGAAGTTGAGCGGATGCGGAATCTCGGATCGCTCCTCACGGACGCGCATGCGTTCGTGTCCGCGCACCTCGGGAACACTGAACCAGAGACAGAAGCACCTGCGATCCCGCCCGATGCTCGGAGAGACAATCCGCCGCGAGCTCCGCGACGGTCGGCCAGCGCACCCAACGCACCTCGCCCCTGGCCCACCACGCGAGACCTCCGCGCACGCAACCCCTTGTCGCAAAACGCCGTACGCACGCCGCAAAACGCGAACGCCCCGGCCGTGGGTCCAGGGCGTTCACTCTGAACCTGCAGGCGCGCCAGTTTCGCGCGCGCCTCTTGAAGTAGTCCGAGCGGAACAGGTTTCGAACAGTCGAGTTGGGGTTTGGATCTCCTAGAGAGCGAGACGCCCCTCTGGCGCGCTCAGACTGGGGTTCCGGCTCGCTTGGAGCGAGCGGGATAGCCCACCCCGAATCAGGCGGTGCCGCTGTCACGCATCAGGCGCGGACGGCCAGTCCTTCGCCGCAGCCTCCAGCATCGCGAGCAGCGGAGGAAGCTCCTCGGTCAC
>Ga0164292_10001195_pt1 | contig 20865 bp, 14 predicted proteins | sample GEODES117metaG_FD_111486 | JGI IMG/M metagenome (GOLD analysis project Ga0164292, IMG submission 111486) | Eutrophic lake water microbial communities from Lake Mendota, Wisconsin, USA - GEODES117 metaG | ecosystem: Environmental > Aquatic > Freshwater > Lake | place: USA: Lake Mendota...
ACCACGAGATCGAGGATTTCGGTTTGCACGCCAAGGATCACACCCTCGGCAAACAACCGGGCTTCGTCATTCGGGACTTCGGTTGACAATTGGTCGCTGAATCCCGGAATCAAGGGAACCTTTTTCAAGGCACGTGCTCCCCGTTTGAGGTAGATCAAACGCAAGGCTTCGCTTCCGGGCGGAATATCAATCACTCCTCGCCAGTCGGTTTTGCCCAGGAATTCGGAGGCGTCGTCCTTTTGGGCATCCGTCCGCCGGGAGTACACCTCAAGACCCTCCATCGGCTGCTTCGGATTGTCGAGAGCAACCAGCCGCAGACGGGTCGTCTTCGCTTGCGGGCGAATCACGAGAGCCAGTTTCTGCAAGCGTTTGCTGGTGCGGCCTGAAAGTGGAGCCCGGGCACTGGTGTGGACGTAACCGGTGATTTTGGTGCCTTCAAGCTTGTCTGTATTGATGAATGTGTAGTCAACCGCCTCCAGTGACTCCAATTTGCCGGAGCGATCGACGCGGCGCAGAACAGGCAGGAAATTGTCTTCCTCGCGGATTGAAACGGGCGAGCCGGTATTTGACGAAGTAACCCAATTGAGTTGCTCGTCCATCCGGGTCTGCAAGCTCGAGTCGAGTGCGCGAGCGCGGAGGACCACGGTGCTGTCGGTGGGGACAACCTCGATATTCGCAAGTGGCATGAAGGCGAAGCGGACGGCATCGGTGACGGCGGCAACCAGATTTTCCGGCTGGGGGGTAAGGCGAGTTTGGACCGCGCCCCACTGGCGAGTCGTCAGATCGAGTTCGCGGACTTGTGTTTCGATTCCTACCCCGGTGTCGCGAAGCATGACCAGCATCAACTTGTCGTCAAACTTCAGTTCGGGGAGGGACTCAAGTCCCTTGAGTGAGGCCGGCTGGTGGAAGTAGCGGGCACAGCGCCAAAACCAGGGATTGGGTGCTTGGCCAATCAGCAATTCCCAACCACTGCCATCGATCCGGATGCTCTCGCGGCGAACATTCTCCATCAGGCCTGGCAGCAGGCTGGTCAGACTCGCGCTGCCATCGGTCATCATCCAGACACGCACGCGATAATGATTCAGTTCCCAAGCTCGGCCGACCGGAAGAACGCCGTCTGTAGGTGCCTCAGGAACAGGAGGTTCAGCCGCTGCTTCCGGCTTCGGTGGTTGCCGACCATCAATCGGAACTTCCGGTTGTTGGGCTTCAAGAGCAGCCGAAAAAGTCAGGCAAACGAGCAACCAGATCAATCCGCGGCTGGCAGCAGTTGGAAACAGCGAGAAAACATTCCGATTCGTCATGGTTGGATTTCTCCCAGCTGCAACGGCTCGATTCGCCAGCGATCGATGTTTTGGTAAATGAAAATCAGATCGCGACCGACGTTGCGAATGTTGCGACGATGAGCATAAAACTCGCGCATTTGCCACAAGGGAAGTACGGACATGTCATTGTTGACCTGCCGATGAAGGTTGCGCAGGCTATTGCTGGCGGTGCGCCAGCTGGTCGAGATCGAGGAGTCGCGGGTAATCTGTTCGATTGCCGCATTGGTTTGCTTGACCAGCCCCTTTTTACCGAACAGAAATTCGGCGTCAGCCAAGGGCTCGGCCATCATGATTTCCACATACAGGAAATCGTAATCCTCATCGTCCGGAGTGGTCACGCCCGGTGGCAAGCGACGAACTTTGACATTCAGGCCAATTTCCTTCCAGCTCTGCGCAATCGCTGCGCACGCGACTGCCGGCACATCACCCTCAGGATGAGCCAGGACGATCTCGGGAAACTTGATGTCGGGCGCGGCGCCTGGCTTGTTGGCCTCTTCCGGCGTCAGTTTCTTCAGCGCCATTCCGATCCGCGCCTGCCGTGCGGTTTCAATCAAAGCCATGCCCATTTGCTGATTGAAGGGGATCAGCGGAATTCGAGTGTTGTAGGCGTAGGCAATTTGGTCCAGGTTCTCCATTCCCACGGGGAACGGACCATTCAAGACTTCGGTCCCATCGATTTCCATTCCTCTGCCGGAGAGGCCGTTGAGGATTAACTGCCGATTGATCGCCTTCATCAACCCGTTCCGGAACAGGTTGTCCTGCATGAATTCGTTCCGGCGATTGGGAACCAGCATGTGGACAGTCGGAATCAGATACGAACGTACTTCGACTTCCGGGTCTCGGCGGAGTCGGGACAGGTCGTTGGGTGAGACCCGGTCGAGCACATCGATCTCACCCCTGAGCAAGGAGTCAGCCGCTTCGGACTGATTTGGGAACAGCAACTCGGCGATTCCCGGTAACTGTTCTTCACTTGTCTTGCGTGAAAGGTAACGTGGGTTCGGTCCGAATTCGACCAGTCGGTCGGATTGCTTACTGATGACATAGGCGCCGGTTTGTGTCAGCTCGGCAACGTCATCCCGAAACGGCAAACTGAGATATGCTTCAGGACGAACCAGGGGGATTTTCAACTGCACATCGACCGTGAAATCGTCGATCACGGTGACCGACTCCAGATTTTTCGCCCAAGCGACGAGGCAGCGTGGGTTGTCCGCATCCGCATAATCGAGCAATTGTCCGGCCAACTGGTAGGCATTCAACCGCGGGATCGCGAAGCCGAGCTTTTGCGGCTCAATCACAAATCGGTATACCAAGCCGGTTTCGTCTTTGGCAAAAACCCGGCCAGGGACGAATTCGTATTTACCACCCTCATCGGCCAGACCGACGAACTCCACCAGGCGTCGTTCCGTCAGGCGACCAACGCGGCGCGAAGCCCAGTGCTCCAGCCGGTCCGGATTGGGATTGGCAGCGGCTTGCGTCACACCGACGACTACAAACGGCATGCGGGAAATCAGGTTGTTGATGAACTCCACACTCGAGCTGTCAGAGGGGAGGATACTCAAGGCCCGCTGGGCCAGTTGGCGGGCCTTCAGCAGATCGCCCGCGGCTTCGGCTGCCCGGGCCTGTTCCATTGCTTCGGCATGCAACCGGCTCAATTCGATGTTCCATTTTTCCGCCAAGGCAACGGCGCTTTCCCCATAGGATTCCTTGAGCGTGCCGAGGAGCGATTGCACCGCCTTGAACGCCCCTGTTTCAACCAGCGGGGGAATCGACTTGTCGTAGCATTCTGTAATCATGTCGACCAAGCGACGATTGGAGCCGGGAACAATGAAATTCGGTTCCCGCTTGTAGATGTCTTCGAGAATGGTCAGCGCGAGGTCGTAATTTCCCTTGTCGAAATTGTCGTTTGCGTCCTTGTACATCACGGTTCGCAGTTTTTTGACGAGTTCGCGATCGGCGCTGTTGCCGTTGTCATAGACATACAGGATGTAACGGTACGCCTCTGAAAAATTCTTTTGTTGAATCAGCTCGTCTGCTTCCTTGAGCAGGAGCATGTTGAAAGTTTCGTACTCGACCACGTGCTCCCAACCGACGACCAGCAATTCACCCTGCCAGTCGCCGCTGATCGGCTCAAAAGTCAGCTCGCCGGTTTGGGGCAGGGGCCGCGCCGGCGGATTGGCCAGTGGGATGATGTCGTACACCTTGCTCTTGTTGAATTCATCGAGCTTCATTCGATCGAATGGCTCGCGATCGATCAGGGCAATTTGCGGTCCGGATTCCTGGGGCTGGGCGGTTTGCTGGGCCAATCCGGAATTGGTCGCAAACAGTGCGAACCCGGCCCACAGGAGCAGCGGGAAAATTGCGTATTGGAGGAGTTTGCTTCGGTCCACGGTCTTTATCTCTGGGGAGTTGCCTCGAACAGCCACAGTGCCTAATTGCTGCCGCGCTTACTCGGCGCCGCCGGCGGCGGCACCTGCGGACAACTTGTCCGGATCGAGCAGCAAGAGGGTGCCGTCGGCCGCACAGACAATCAAGTGTCCCAAGGCCTGAGTTGGAGCAAGGCGTATCGGCTGGCCAATTTCCAGGGTCTTTTCCAATGTGCCTGCCGAGTCGACGCGATGAATTCGGCCCGTGACCAAGGCGACATCCCAGCCGCCCGAGCGAGCCGCGATTCCAGCCACCTGTTGATTGGCGACATCGAGTTGCCACAGTGCCTGACCCTGCAAGTCATAGGCATGTATCCGCCCGTCATCCAACATCAGAAACAAGGTTTGTTCGACCACCCAAGGCCCGGCAACAACCTGTCCCTCGAGCGCTGTGGTTCCGGCCAAACCGAGACCATTAGCTGCATCGAGTTTGAGGAGATTGTGCTTGCCGGCCGCATCGCTGATTACAAACACGGTAGCGTCTCCGGCGACGGCCAAGTCGGAGACCAATTGCCCTTCCACATCGAGCTTGGCCGTTTCCCGTAAGGCGGTCCGCTCGTTCGTGTCGAGCAGGTACAGCGTTTGTTGGCGGTCGCCAATGACTACTTTCCCGCCGGCGATTTGCACCGGACGGTTCCAGGTCATTTCAGCACCCGGTCGCAGAGGAGGTTGGAATGGTGTACCCAGCAACCGCCCGTTGTTCGGGTCAATCCGCACAACTTGTCCTTTGGATGTCGGGACCAAGAGATCCGGGCCGATGCCGATCGGCGTGGCCGCAGGACTGTCCGCAGGTGCCTGCATCCGCGAAACTTGAGAACGGCGATTGGTCAAATCGAGCATCAACACATCGCTGTTCCCCGCCGGGGCCACGAAGGCATGCCGATTGTCGGTCAATTCCACCCGCTCTACGAAGTTCAGGGCTTGATCGATAGCGCTCGACTTGATTGGCTTGCGAACGGTGTTGTTCTCCAGGGCTGCCTGGTCGACCAGAAAGGCATCGCCTTGAGCCGAGACAATCGCCAGTTCATTGCCGGCGGCGATCGGAGCAGCCGGAGTCGGAGCTGCAAAATCAGTTCGCCAAACCTCTTCCAGCGTCTGCGAGTTTACGGCTGAAACCGAAACCTGTCGGGCGCCGTCCCGGCGACGCAGATGGAAAAGATAATCGTCAATCTTGGCCACGGGACCGAGGAAGTAGTCACTCGGATTGGCAATCTTTTCCCGCTCAAATTTGCCCAGCGTGCGCTGAATGCCGTAACGAATCAGGCCCTTGCTCGCAATCCAGAGATTGCTCCCTTCGGCGTGCATGAAAAAGCGGTCCTTGCCGCGATTTTCAAACTTGTCTTCCGCCACCAGGCGAATCGGTACTTCTCCTTCGGTGGTATTCAATTCGAGAATTTTGACTTCGCCATTGTCGGCGAGAAACAGCATCCAGCGGCCAAGCCGGCTGGCCGGAATGGTGACCGGTCCGTCGGCAAGGCGGAATACCTGAGCTCGTTCGGCCCGCAATCCCTTCTCGGCGAATTTCAGGACGTGCAAGTCGCAGTAGTCGCTGCCGTTGACAGCCACCAGCAGGTAGCCTGACCAGAAAAGCGGAGCTTGCGTAACCGAGCCCGGGAAATGTCCGATGTAGAAGACCTCGGCACAGCTGAGGTCCTCGGCCGAGAGGATGTAAAGGTTGGCATCCTCGGCAACGGCGTAGATGTAAGGAATTCCTTCTGCCCGTTCGATCGGCGCGAGCAGTTTCTTAGGCAATTGGGTCGCGGCCATCTTCTTCCCGGTGTACGGGTCGAGTCGCAGGACCACGCCGCTCCGGGTCGCCACGTAGATCGTGTCATCGACCACGGTTGGGTTGAGGAACGGTTCACCAATCACCGCTCGCCACAACAGGTTGCCGGATTGGCCATCAACACAAAAAACCACTTGCTCGCGCTGGTCGCAGAGGACCAGGTTCTTCTTCTGAATCCGGTCGGTCCATTGCGGTTGGTAGGTGGTCTCATAGCCGACGAAATGTCGCCATAACAATGAGCCATCCCCGGCATTGACCCCAAACACGGCACCTTCCGCCAAGACCGGGATGGTGTCATCGGCCAACGAGCGGAGTTCACTCGGGATGCCATCCGTACTTGCCGGATTCTCAGCGGCTTCTGTGGCCGGCTTGTCCGTCGCCCGGTCACGGCTGGTTGAGAAGAGCAGGACCTGACTGGCAACCGCCGATGCGGGAGCCGTCGTTTGCGCATTGATGGCCAACTCTGATGGTTTGACCAGTCCAATTTCCTTGGCGCTCACTTCCTTCATGGCCGCCCGCAATTCGGTGCGCGAGCCCATATCTCCATAAGTCCGGACGAGCGTGTTGAAAACCTCGAACGCTCGATCGGTCTCGCTCTTTTCAGTCAGCGACTTGATCTCAGCCAACGATTTGACGTAATCGTCTTCTTTCTTGATCGAGCCGTTGAGCAACTTCACGTTGTTGCTCAGTTTCTCCAGCAAAACCGTGATGGCCGGGGTCTTCTTGATATTGCCCGGAATGTAAACGTCCCGGTCGACAAATTCGGTAATGTGGGCTTCGACCTTTTTGGTTGCCTCCGCCATTTCGGCGTTGCTCGGTTTTTTGAGCGCGGCATCTGACTCGGCAAGAATGGAATTGGTCAGCATCAGGCCCAAGTCTGGACGCACATCGTCCAGTTCCCGCAGGTCGAGTACCCGATCGAGATGTTCTTTGGCAATTGTCAGGACCTCATTGAAGTTCTTTCGCTCGTGTGGGCCGGCCAGCAAGGCTTGGACTTCCTTTACCCGGGCGTAATTCGCCTTTTCATTGCCGGGAAACTTGGTGTACAGCTCGTTGTACTTTTTGGCTGCGTCAAGATAAGCCGATTGATTGAAACTTGATTCGGCCATTTTGAACAGGTTTTCGGCTGACTCGCCCGAGAGGGACAGGTACAGGACCGAGCCGATCAGGCCAAGCACGGCCAGCAAGCCGAAGGCAATGAACAGCCACTTCGTTTGCCATTGATTGGAGTTGTCGATTTTGCCGCGAAACGAGGTGCTTCCGGATTCCCGCTGCGGCCTCTCGGTGGCCGTTGCTTCGCCGAACATGCCTCCGGCTGCTGGAGCAGCTCCACCGAGCAGAGGATCACTAAATCCAACGGGTGACTGGGCTTCAACCGGCACTTCCGCGACCTGGTCAAGTTCCACGACTTCATCGAGGCCAAAGACACGAGTTGCTCCGGGATCTTCTTCGACGGGTACAACCTGAGTGACCCCTTTACCAGTCGGCCGCGTCGGAGCAGGAGTTCCCCCAAGGTTCAGCAGTTCGTCGGTGTTTTGCTGCTTGGTCGCAGGCGCGCTCGCAGCGGTGGCCTCCAGCAACCGATCGACTTGGGCCTGAGTCATCAGTCCCTTATCGACCAAGTACTTGGCGACTGCTTTGGCCTTGAGCGGCTTGCTGGCGTTATCGACTTCTTTGCGGAGTCGGGCTACGGTCTTGGGATCGACCATTCCGGTTTGTTCAATGCGGTCCAGTAGTTGACTGGCTGACATGGCGTAACTTCTCTTTGAAATGCGTCCCGCGAAGGGGTTGGTTTTGTTGACTTGCGTTGGGCCAGCTGAGTCGAACCGGGAACAGTATTGCGGCCGAACTTCAGACAAGCACTCAGTAATTTAATTCGTCAGTAATTCAATTCAGTCGTACGGACTTCGATTTTTTCGAAGCCGTTAGCGACGCCTGTATCCCAGGCTTTGACCATTTTGTTATGCAGCGAATCGACGTGGGCAGTAATGATCAGCTTGACGGCGTTGTATTCTTCCTTGGCACTCCGCACTCTGGCCTGCATATCCCGGTCGCTGCCCGCCTCGACTTCGGCTTCACCGCGGGTCGTAACGTAGTAGGTGTTGTTCTGGTCAATGATCACTTCGACGTATTCAAGGTTGTCTTCCTGCTCTTCGACACTTTGGGTGCTCGGTTCGTCAACTTTTGAGTGCGGTGTCTCCAGCGACTCTTGGACAGTGAAGGAGGCAGTGAGCATGAAAAAGATCAGCAGCAGAAAAGTCACATCGATCATGGGCGTCATGTCGAGCCCATCATCACCCGCCAATTTTTTGCCCTCGGAAAAAGCAACAGGTGGGTCCTGTTCTGTTTCCTGTACTGGTTCCTCAAATCCCTTCCATGAAAACTCCTTTGCCGTGGAATCAGCCTTCGCTTTCGGTTTCGGTGGCGCGAGTTGGCGATTTGCCGCCGTGTCGGCTGCCGAGAGTGACTCAAAGACTGTGCCGGGAGGCAGTAAGTCGAAGGACTCTTGACCCGGTGTCTTGTCAATTGCGTCAGAATCGTGAGTGGACATTGACTGGCCAGTTAAATTGAAGTTGCACAACAAAAAGTCAAAGGTCGGGACTAATCCCCTTCCTTTACTGCCAAAAAGATCCGCCTTGTTTTGGCCATTTCCGACATCGAGACGCCCCGTTTGACGGTCTGAACCATCCCGGTTGTGACCTCTCCTTCAGCTTTGATTAAAACAGCCTGGAAATCGGGGTGACGAGACAGTTCCACTTCGACGAAATCGGCGATTTCCTGCTCGATTTGCAAGGGGTCAGTTCCCTGTATCAATGCGCCCGGGTCAGTCGATCCTCCTTTGTAAATCTCAAACTGCCCGGTCGCCCCATCCTTTTTCTTGACCACGATTGCAACGCTCACGCGATCCGAAATGTTTTCACCAGAGACCGCAAAGGGGAGGTCGAGTGCAAACTGGGGGTCGATCTTCGAACCTACGACAAAAAAGGAAAGCAACAGAAAGACAATATCAATCATTGGGGTCAGATCAGGTTCCGAGTCCTCGACCGTCAGCTTGCGAGCCGGAGATAGGTTTACGCCTGTATCATTGGAAATCGTGGTGCTGTGCGACATTGCGAATCAGACCTGACGAGTGTGAGGTAAGGGGGGTGTTCGGACTTACGAGGTTGGGTACTTGATTAGTGCTTGTCGAAAGACTTCAAGGAATTGGTTGATCCCATAAGAGGTAATGTCTTCCATCTTTCGAATCCGAATGTTGATTGCCGAAAGAAGGATCGAAAGCGGAATCGCAATCAGCAGTCCAATAATCGTCGTGATCAGCGCGAACGAAATGTCACTAGCAAGTGACGAGACCTCAACCTTGCCTTCGGGACCCGCCAGTTTGGCAAAGGCCGCCATCATCCCGAGCACCGTACCGAGCAGTCCAAGCATCGGGCCGGTCTTGATCACGGTTACGACCCAACTCAACCGAAAGTCAATATCCTGCAAGACATCGCGTTGAAAGCGATCGACCAAGAGCTGTTTGACTTTTCCAAACCCGAGCTTCCGGTTTTCAATTGCGAGGCAGGCGAGTTGACAAATCGCTCGGCGATCCCCGTCCGCAAGTTCGTAAGCTCCCTGGAAATCGCCCTTGGAAAGTGGCTCCTCGATCGCCTCCAGAAAGGCGGTCTGCAGTGCTTCGCTTTTGAATTGCTTTTGACGCACGCGATGCCAAACTATCAGGGCGCAAAATAATCCCCAGGCAGCAGTTGCCGCCATCATGGGATAAACCAAATTACTCGTAATCGTATAAACTGCTTCCACGTCTGATTCCCTGTAGAGTAAGCCTTCGTTGAGGGTGGGTTTGTTTTCAATCAACGAGCGACTTCGTCGCCCCAAATTTACCGCCACTGCCAAGGCTGCGGCGGTATTTCAATCGCAGACCGCGAATCAATCGCGACCGGATTGGACTGTGTATTTCGAACGGATTGGACTGTGTATTTGCTGTTGCTGAACTAACGGTAAATCTGGTCTACGACGATGAACTCTGGCCCTTTACCGCCGGTCTGCAGCTTGAAGATCGTGTTCTTGATCTGTTTCAGATTTTTCTGGTTCTGTTCCATTCTTTGCTTTTCCAAGCCTCGAAGGATTTCTCGCGTGCTATCAGGGTAGAACTGAACCACAAGTGATTTCTCATAAGGGATGTTGGACTTTCGCAGCAGCCGTTCATCCCATTGCCGGAGCTTGGGCTTCTGGTGGCCAAAATAGAGCACCTTCTCCTCGCTGGCTCGTGTGGAATTAATGACCTGCCGCGCTCCTCCGGGGTCCCGTAAACGATAGACGTCGTTATTATCCTTCACGATCGAGCCGACGTCGATCTTAAATGCACTCAGCTGCTTGGCGTAGGTATCCAGATCAGAGGCGGTGTGTTCAATTCGCCACCGTTTGGCTTCGGGGATCACGCCATTGCCACCACCGCCACCACCTCGCTTGTTTCCCAATCCGCGACCTTTGCCCATCTCGGCAGCATCGCCATCCATGAACGAATTGTTGGCCCGCACGCTCGAAACGGCATTGGTCACGGCTTCCAGTGCGTCCATCAACTGAGGCGTTTCGACGTCGGGAAACTCTTCGACCCCTGGCTCGAAAAAATCTTCGGCAACGCCCTCGGGCGCCTTCTCGCCTTCTTCTCCTTCAAGCATTTCCTCGCTGATCTCCACGGCAGCGATTGGCGTCTGCCACTTGAAATGCGAGGTCAACCAGATCATCAGCATCAGCCCCACAGCCATCCCGAACATCCACAGGAGGACCTGCAAGGTTGCATTGACCTTGTCATAAGCGGAAACCTCCGTTTCGACATTCAGCTTTGGCTTCAGGCCGGGGGTGATGACTTCCATTGTTCAACTCCAATTCACCGTGTTTCAACCAATTCAAATCCATCGGGCAGCGGCAGGCTCCGGGCCAACCGGCTCAATCCATCAGTTCGGCGTTTGGTCTCAGCTTCAGATACCAGTCCGTCCACTTTTTCTTCAGATCGAGATACTCTTTGGCAGTCGGATCGGCGGACAACTGAAATGCATCTACCTTGCGGCTGATCAGGCGGAGGCCATTGTGAGCCTCGCGACAAACCTCCAAATCGGGATCGGTCAGGGCAAAGAGTAAGGCGGGCACATTGTCGAGGTCCTGCATTCCCGCCAGAACCTTGACGGCCACCAGACGGCGCATGTTTTCTTCATGGGAAACCATGCCTCGGAGGAACGCCATTCGTTCACCGCGGCTTTGGTTCGGGTCTTCGGACAATTGGCGAATCGCGGCGCCGAGGATCGGCAGCAATTGTTCCAGTTCCTGTTCCCCACCGGACTGCTTGATCAGGTTGACGACGTCATCGATGCCCTTGCCGAGTTCCGACGTGGTAGTCGTACCGCCACGTTCGTCGATTCGCGTATTGGGCTTGAGCGAGTCGTTTCCGACCGTCACCCCTTCGCGCCCTTCAACAAAGAGAACCTGGCTGCTACGGACCAAAAACAGGATCGCCAGACAGGTCGCCTGATTGGCATTGCCTTCACCGTAAAAGTTGTCTGTGGCTCCGAGCACGGTAGCCGGCAATTCCCAAGCACCATTGCCGAGTTGGCGGTTCATGAGTTCTTCCACGCCATCGTCGTACCAAGTCGGCAATTCAGACAGTCCGCCCTCATTCTTCTCGCGGAAGAAAGCGTATCGCTCGAGGCCGTAGAGGTAATAGAATGGCCACATTTTGGGGAAGACTTCATACTGATTGGTCAGCCAGCGCGTGCCGCCCGTCTGAACCGAGGTCAGTTTGGCAGTATCAAAACTGACCAAGGGATCGTCTTTGCTGGGTGCGCCGTCTTTGGGCTTGACGTATACGCGAACTGAAGGGGGCAACGGTTCCACGTCTTGGTTGGCTGCGGCAGCGGCAGCCACCGCATTTTCCGCCCCGGCCACCGCGCCTCCGCCGCGTTTGCCTCGAACCCGAAGGTTCAAGACTTCGGCCAACAGATAAGTGCTGCTCAAACCGGCAATATGAATCGAAAGTCGCGGCGTGCGATCGGCCACCGGAGCGGTGCCGCCAACCGGCTGGCGACCGTTGTAGTGATAAATCCAAGTGTCGCTTTGTTGTGTGTCGCAGAACGCGTCCAAGAGTCGCTTGATTTGCTCCGGGTCACGGTCAAAGCCATGATTTTTGGCGACGACCAAGGCCAAGCCGACGTATTGGCCCTGAGAAGTGTCGGTCACTTCTGGATGACTGGGGTAGCCGAATCCACCGTTTGGGTTTTGCCGACGCAAAACCATGTCCAACAGGTAATTGATCTGGTTGGCGTAAAGCTGGTCATTGACTTCACAGAGGACAATCACCCCGAGGCAGGGAATGTATGCACCTGCATTGCGTAGCAGAGTTGTCGCCCCGCCCGCTTGGTCACCGTTGACGGCTTCCACAATTCCCGCGACTGCAGCTTGCACAATTGGATGGTCGCGCGGGATTTCGTTTTCGTAGCGCTTCTTCGTTTCGATGATCGCCAGCGCAGCCAGCAGTTGCTCGTCGACGCCCCGGGGGGCGTTTGCTTCGACAAAAGCAATTCCCCGATTGACCACTGCTTCCACATCGGGGTGATTGGGATCGTAGCGGCGTTGGGCTTGAGCTTCGGTGTTCAGAGCCGCGAAGAACGCGAAAACGGCGATCCCCACAGCCCAGCGGCCCATCAACTCTGGTCTGAATTTCATTCTGTTCCCTCTTTCCCTGCTTCCAGATGTGAGCGGCGGCAGGCGACGGCCTCATAGTGCCCGCGATGGGTCACCTGAAGTCGAGTCGTCATTGCCGTGCTCAGAGACAGGTCCGCTTGGTCTCAACCAACTCGCCATCTGTGGGATCAATGCCAAACAGACCTCTCTGCTGGCCCTTGGTTGCCGGCTGAAGAGTCATCTGCATCAACAAATCACACAGGCTGACGGCTCGGCCGCAGTCGGGCTGCCTCATGCCCGAACCAGCCGACTTGACCTGCCTTCCATCTCTTCCCTCAATCCAGCTGCCCCCAGGCGTTTATCCCCAGCCGAAAGTTGCCCGGCGAATGCTGCCCAGCGAACTTTAGTCCGGCGCTGACTGTCCAAGCTGAACGCCTGGGCCCGGCAGTTTTCGTCTCCCCGACGAACTTTCCGAGCAGGCTTGATTGTCGCTCCGGGGCTTGGTTAATTCCTTGATTGCCCTTCCCGCATTTGGGCACTTTCAAGTTCGCCATCCAAGAGCTGCCTCTGAGTTAACAATTCTAAGCAGCCGCTATTGCCGTTGGGGAGTCTCTTGTTCACGAATCCGAGCCAATTTTCGGTTAATTCCGAGGTTCTATCGAGAAGCGGAACATCTCGGTTCGGGAGGGCAGTTGTGAAAGCCCCAATTTGTGGCTCCCGGTGTGGGAGACGCAGGAACGCCTGAGTGGGGAGAAACAAGCTGGCAAGTGTCCGGGGACGAAGGAACGGCAGCCCGGCTTTGAGGAATTGGAAAGGGGCTAAAGGCCAAAGCACCGGCATGATCGGAACCCTAAGTTTGGAATTGGCCAGCTGGGGTCCAGCCGTCGATTGACACCCGGGACTTGTCTCGACTAACATTTCGCTTTCGCCACTCAGGTTCCGAAGGAGTCTGAGTCGTGGGGTTAGGTAGCTCAGTTGGTAGAGCAATGGACTGAAAATCCATGTGTCGCCGGTTCGATCCCGGCCCTAACCACTTTCAACTTCCCCCTGATTCTTGTTTTTCGGCCCATCTTCGGGGCCAAGCGAAACGGAATTGCTCTAAGGCGGGGTGAAATTCTCTTTGCAAACTGCCCCCTGACCCTGTTCGAAGGTCTGATTCTTAGGGCTAGTTTGGATGCTTGATTCGCTCGCGTCGCATCCGTTCTGGCGTCCGTATCCGTTCCGGCGTCCGCTCACGGGCATTGCTGTCCTGAATGGTCACCGCGAAGGTCTGGTTGATGCTCTCGACTACACCCAGTCTCCGAGCGTGAGGTTTGGGCCAAGTCAGTAACTCTGCCCGCCTCAGGTTTGCGTTTGCCCGCTCGACGTTGCTGAAGTTGTCTCGCTCGAGTTGGCGAGGTTCAATTCAGCCAAAATGGCGTCGGTAAAAGGAATAAGTGGTTTTCCAGCAAGCTGCCCGCCCCGCTCCAACTCAAATACCGAGTGAAAAACAAAATTACGGTGAACGCGCCGCAGCCCAGCACCAGCACCGCGAACCATAGTGAGCACCACCACCAGCGACGCGGCTGGTTGACTGCTTGCCCACGTGATAACGCCCAGCCAAGTAAGAGCCGCGACGGCCAGGCACCGGCCACAAAGACCAAGGCGAGCAAAGCTTCCAATTCGGGGGGAACGGCTTCGATTTTCAGAAGGAACATGGGCAGGGCCAAAACCAGCGCGATCAAACCGCAGAGAGACATCCAAAACGGGGCCAGCCGAAACATGTCCCAGGCCGCACGTGGTTGGAGGAAGGCCCGCCATTTGCGACTAACGGCGAACCGGACCTGAACCGGCATCAGCAGCGCGAAGGCGAAAGCCGATAACGGAATTCCTGCAAGCGCCATCAGGCCGCCGACTCCATCACTGCGATTGGCCGCAGCAATCAGCAGCCCACTTGGCAAGAGTAGCCAAAGAAGCGTCCCTGCCGCACCTCGCAAACCCAACCACCAAAGGTCCGGCAGCTGCAGGCCAAGCCAAAACTCCCACAACTTTTGGCCGCTTCGATTCAGCCAATGACCTTGCCGAATCGCATCAGCCAAGACGGCAGGTGGAAACCAATTCTCCAAGGGGCGAAGCCTGCGTAAATCCGCAACCAATTTTGGAAAGACACGACCAACCGTTTGATCCACGATGTGCCGCGCAATGGGCCAGCGAATCAAACCTTGCAGTAACCAGGAAAACCACTGCAATGGAGCTACCAGCGGCCAAAGAAAATGTCGCAACTTACCGCCGCAAGCCAATGCGGCCAGCAAATGAACAGCAGTCAGAAGCAGTAATCCATACAAGGCAGCCCGCATGAACCGCGTTTGGCCGCTGTCCGGGTCAATCAACCATGCAGCGTACCAGGAATCGCTCAGCATTCTGACGGGCAGCAAGCTCAACCAGCCGCCCAGCAAAACGGCGCCGAGTCGAGCCGCTTTGCTGCAGCCAAACAAGCCGTCGCGGAGCCTGCCGCTCTTGGCCACTCGGCCACTGGCTGCCAACAAGTAGCCGTAGCTGGCAAACTGAATGAGCGGAATGGCAGCTGCGATCGATAACAGTACCCACAACGACGAGACCCCAAAGCCAAACTGAACCCAGCCCGCAAGCACTGAGCCAATTCGAAGCGGAAGGCTTTGATAACGCACGGCGAGAGCAACGTCGGCCGAGTCTCGAGGCTTGCCCGGTTGCCCCTCTCCGGCGACGGCAGGCAGGGAAATCAAGGCTTGCATTGCAGGCTCCCCAGTCTCAATTGCCTGCTCAGGGCGTCCGTTGGGAACCATGGTAAATGGCACTCAATCTGTTGAACGGACAGCGTCAATTGGGCACCTCAAAAGCAATTCGCAGTCGGAATGATCAGGCAAGACCATTCAAAACACGACCAGGGAAGCATGTTCTCGCTTGCTCAACCAGACCATTCCAGGTAGGGCCTTGGTTTCAACATCGGTTGATCAATTCAAAAATTGTCAGCAACCTTTCTCGTCCATCGCGGGTAGAAACAGGTGAGCCGGGCTTTCTGCAGCAATAGGGCTCGCGATTTTTACTCTTCGAGTCCTCTACGCCTGTAAATTCTCGTCCCCGCGATTGGGTGGTGCCGCGTCCGCTCTCAAAAGTTCGGTGCGACAACAGGGAATGCGAGTTATGGGGCGAACAAATCAAACGTTGTTGCGATTTCGGAAATACTCGAAAATCGCTGCGGCTTAGGGCAATCGGGTTTTCACCGCAATTCTTTTTCCTCTAAAAACCGTGTTTCGCAATCAACTGGCAAATTCGGGACCCTTGTTCGCCCTGTTGGCAAGTTTGCTGGCTGTGGTTGCAGCGACTGGTTGGCTGCTTATCCCGCCACTGCGGTTTCGCTCCGAGCGGCGGCCCCAACCCCCTCAGGCCAATCTCTCCGACTTGGAATCGGTAAGCAAGCGGCTGGATGAGGCGTTACTTTCTTCCGGCACTGCGGGAAAAAGCGAGGCCAGCCAAGAGTTCCAAGGCGACAGTGATTCCCGGGCTGTTTCCGGCCTGCACTTGCAATCAAGTTTACCAGTAGCAGGTCGGATACCAATCCTTGATTGGGCGCGCCGCGTGAGTCTCGGACTCAATGGCACCATTCCTTCGCTGGAGGAAATTCGGCAACTGGAATCTCAGCCGCTTGCCACGCGCGAAGCTTGGTGGCTCGAGCACTTGCTTGCAGACCGCAGGACTTCAGACCATCTCGCGGAGCGGCTGGGACGAGCCATTGTCGGTGTTGAGAACGGACCTTTCATCCTTTACCGGCGAAGGCGGTTCATCGCATGGCTGTCGGACCAACTCTCAAGTAATCGCCCTTACGATGAGGTCGTTCGTGAGCTAATCGCCAGTGAAGGGATTTGGACCGAGAAGCCGGCGGTCAATTTCGTCACTGTCACGACCGATATCGACGGCACTGGCCAGCCCAGTCCGATTCGCTTGGCGGCCCGAACCAGCCGTTCCTTTCTTGCGATGCGAATCGATTGCCTCGAATGTCACGATGATTTTCTGGGGACGATTCAAATTGGGAGCGCTGAGGGACTGCGTGGCGGACAACAAGCTGACTTCCACCGTCTGGCTGCCTTTTTCTCAACTGCCCGGAATTCGCTGGCTGGTGTTCGCGATGACCTTGAGGCCGAACCGTATCGCTTTACCTTGCTGGATGAGGAGACAGCGACCGAGTTTCAGCCCGGCGTGCCGCTGCATCCCAATCTGCTTCTGGCTGCAGGCAGTCCACGCCAAAGACTTGCGATGTGGCTGACCCATCCATCCAATCAGCAGTTTGCCCGAGCCACTGTCAATCGGGTTTGGGCGATAGTATTTGGCCAGCCTCTGGTGGTCCCGATCGATGACATTCCTCCCACCGCCGATGTTCCTCGCGCACTCGATCTGTTGGCCGACGATTTCGTCAAACACGGATACGACTTGCATCGCCTGCTGCGATTGATGGCTGGCTCGGAAGCCATGCGAGCGCGTGGTCGAGTGCCGGACGCAAACACCGATCCTGGAGCATGGAGCTGGGACGAGTATCCGGCCGTTCGACTGCGACCCGAACAAGTTGCTCACTCCTTGCTCCAATCTTCCACCTTTACCACGCTCGATACGACAGCGCATGTCCTGCGGCGGCTGATCGGTTCAGCTCAGGAGAACGAATTCGTCAACCGCTATGGTGACTTTGGCGAAAATGAGTTCGACCCGCGCAGCGAAACCGTGACCCAACGGCTATTGGTGCTCAACGGTAACCTGGTCCGAGAGCAACTTGAGCAAGGGTTCGGTTCGCCCGCCCGGTTGGCGGCACTCGCGCCCAACCCGGAGACGGCACTCGAGATCCTGTTCTTGGTCACGCTGACACGTCGGCCCCATGAAGATGAACGAACGCGGCTGGTCCCGTCGCTGCAGGCTGCCTGGGCTGGTGAGCGCGAACTCCGCTTGCAGGATCTGTATTGGGCCCTGCTGAACAGTGCTGAATTCGCTTCGGCCAGGTAATTGGTCTTTTTCAACCCCAGGAACAAGCATCATGTCCGAGTTGCAGAAAGAATGTGGCAGCGCCAGTCATTGGCATCGCCGCGCTTGGCTGAGAATGGCTGGTCTCAGCGGGCTCAGTTGGTTGACTCCCCTCGCCTCTCAGCTCTCGCGCGCCGCAGAGCGAAGCGGCCAGCGTCCTAAAAGCCTGATCATGTTATGGCTGGAGGGCGCTCCCAGCCAATTGGAGACCTTTGACCCGCATCCGAATACAGAGATTGCAGCGGGCTCAACGGCGCGTCAATCCAATGTTCCGGGCATCTGGCTGGGCACGGGGTTGGAGCAGACCGCCGAAGCGATGGAGCAGATTTCGCTCGTCCGGGCGCTGACCAGCAAGGAAGGCGATCATGAGCGGGCGATTTATCACCTCAAGACGGGGTATCGGCTGGACGCAACTTTGAAGCATCCGGCAATTGGCAGTCTTATCTGTCATCAGTACCGCCCAGAAGGGGAAAGCGACTTTGATTTGCCCCGCCACATTTCCATCTTGCCAACTGCCGCTGCCGGAAGGGGCGGTTACCTGGGAGATGGTTTGGATGCGTTTAAGATTGGCGATCCAGTCAATCCGCTCCCTGACTTGCGAGCGACAGTCGGTATGGCGCGACAGGATCGCCGGCTTTCCGACCTCGATTTCCTCGATCAGAATTTCCGGCAACGTCAGGGCTCGCTTTCGCATTCCCCGCCGACCGAGCGGCCACGCCCCAGCCTCGACCAGGCCTTGCGGATGATGTCCAGCGAGCAATTGGCGGCGTTTGATCTGACTGGCGTTCCGCGCAATGAACGGTTGCGTTACGGCGATTCGCCTTTTGGTCGTGGATGCCTCGCTGCCCGCCGCTTGATTGAAGCAGGTGTCCGGTGCGTGGAGGTGACGCTCCCGGGGTGGGATACACATGTCAATAATCATGAACTGCAGGCTGGGCAGATCGCGATACTCGATCCAGCCTTGGCAACTTTGATTGCCGATTTGCGACAACGGGAACTGCTCGACTCGACACTGGTCGTTTGCGGTGGCGAGTTTGGCCGAACTCCGCAGCTTAATAATTTGGGCGGAAGGGACCATTGGCCGCATGGATTTTCGGTGGCGTTGGCAGGCGGCGGAATTCAGGGTGGGAAGGTCATCGGTGAAACCTCGCCGACCCCCGATTTAACGACCAAAAATCAGCTGACCAATCTTCGCGACCCCCACACGGTCGAAGACCTGCACGCCACAATCCTCGCGGCATTTAAGCTGGACCTGGAGCTTGAGTTCATAGCCCCCAGTGGCCGACCAGTGAAAATCACCGAAGGTCGGCCGATTGCCGGCTTACTTGCCGAGTAGCGAGTATGAATTGAGTGATTCGTCTGGCTGCGCCCCCGCTCAATCAAGAGGATTGATTCGCGACCACCAGTTGCAGGCATTGGTTCGCGGAAGATTGGGCCGGTCCCGGTGCCCGAGCCAGACTTGGAATGGTTTTGTGGTCAGTGACTTTGTTCTGTAAGTCCAGCCTTGCATCGGTCCCGGATGTCATCCGTTCGCAAAGCACCAAAATCCTTTGAATGGTAGCCTTCGAGTCAAATTCCAGGTTGTACCTGTCGAGGTTCGAGGTTATTTGAAAGATCCTTATTCGGAATCTAGCGTGCGTGTAATGGCTTCAAGCCAGCCTGCAAGCGTTGCTGCTGGAGCCAACTCCACGCTGCAGGCTCTCCTTGTAGCAACTTCAGCAGTTGGCTGGAGCTGATCTGCAATGAGTGTGCGGCTGCGGCTGGTTCAAATTGAGCAGCGGCGAGATGATCCAGGGCCAGAGCGAGAACTTGGGGAAAGTCTGGATTCTGTGAGTTGATCGCGATTCGTTGACCATGCGTGTAGCGGCTCCAGACAGTGTTGTCCGCTGCTGGACCAGAGACTGGATGGCGAATGGCCAAGGCCAAACGGACTCGCAACCGCTGTAATGCTGCCTCCCGATTCTCGGCTTGGCTTCGGCGCTCATTGGCTTCAGCGGAAACACCGCTCGGTCGGTGGGTGATCACGACGGCGGTTTCGACTTTGTTGCGATGTTGTCCACCTGGCCCACCTCGGCGGGTCCGGACCACTTCGCATTCGGCCAGCAGCTTATCCTCGGGCAAACTTGCGGGGTGTGGTTGCATGGGCAGCGGCGAATCGCCAAGCGAAAAGGGTAAACGTCTCGAATCACCCTTCATTCTAGGCTCATCCGCATCTCCGAGTGAGTCCAGCGGAAAACTGTGTGCAGCGGGCGTGAGAAGTTGTCGGAAGCCCTTAGTGTGCAGCGGGGGAGTGCCCCCCCGCGCGCCGACTTGCCACTTATCCGAGCTGCAGGTTAGTCGGATGATTTCAGATGCGGAGCTGAAACGGCTGACCGGCAACTGATATATTGAAGATGTATCGCAGCTTGCTTGTTACCATACCTTGCCCTAACCGTTAACGGCGATGAATCCCTCCAGACTCGGCCCTTACGAAATTCTTGGTGTCCTCGGACGGGGCGGCATGGGAACGGTTTACCGGGCCCGGCATTTTGATACCGGGGATCTCGTCGCCCTCAAAGCGCTGGGCCACAATTACATCGAGGACGAGCATTTTCGTCAGCGGTTCGAATCCGAAATCAATGCGCTGATTAAGCTGGACCATCCAAATATTGTCCGGCTGATTGGCTTTGGTCAGGATGAAGGCGTGCTTTTTTTCGCCATGGAATTGGTTGAAGGCAAAAGCCTCTATCACTTGCAGCGTGAACTGCGGACCTTTGATTGGCGGGATGTTTTGGTGATTGCCAAAGATGTCGCCTCAGGCTTGCGACATGCCCATGATCGCGGAATCATTCACCGCGATCTCAAGCCTGGCAATTTGCTCAAGGCTGCGAACGGTTCCATCAAGGTGACTGACTTTGGAATCGCGAAGTCATTCGGGCAAGATAACAATACCCGCGATAATGTCGTTGGCACGATCGATTTCATGAGCCCGGAGCAGGCGCTCGGCAAGCCCGTCACGGTGCGCAGCGATTTGTACAGCTTGGGCGTCGTGCTCTTCACCTTGCTCGCCGGCCAACCCCCGTTCAGCAGTGCATCAATGGAGCAATCACTGCGAAACCTGACGTCGGTGCCGCCGCCGAAGATTCGCTCACTTGTACCCAACGTTCCGGTCCAATTAGAGCAACTGATTGATGAGTTATTGGAGAAGCGGCCCGAGCGGCGAACCCCGACGGCCTTGGCGTTGTTGCGCAAACTGGAGCAAATCGAAGGTGAGTTGAGGGACTACAGCGAAGCCAAAACAGCTCATGGCCGGCCGCAAACCAAGGGAGGGCAAACGCCACCACCGCCGGCGACTCCGGTGCGTCCGGCGGGCTCGGTGGGTTCGAGCCAACCGCAACGACAAGATACATTTCGTCTGGGGGAGCCCCAGGATTTGCTCAACCGGAAGACGGGCGAAGGGGCCAGGACTCTCCGCCCCGGTGCCGACGACACTGGAGCAGTGGGGAACAAGGCGAAGACCAGCGCGCCGGCTGAGACGGCGGTCTACAACGAAGCCTACGACTTGGAGCCGCTGCCCGAGAAGCCGCAGAAGAAGCCGGACTATTTTGCTCACGTCACCGAACATCAGCGCCGGCACCACGCGGCGCCGTCAGTTGCC
>Ga0164292_10001197_pt1 | contig 20849 bp, 8 predicted proteins | sample GEODES117metaG_FD_111486 | JGI IMG/M metagenome (GOLD analysis project Ga0164292, IMG submission 111486) | Eutrophic lake water microbial communities from Lake Mendota, Wisconsin, USA - GEODES117 metaG | ecosystem: Environmental > Aquatic > Freshwater > Lake | place: USA: Lake Mendota, Wisconsin...
AGAACGGCCGTGATTTGAATGTCACTGGCCTTCAGGCCTGCGGCTCCATACAGGTTGAGCAGTCGGGCGATGCGGTCGAGGCCGGGATTGACTTGCGTCGCGGTGGTGTTGGCCGTGATGTCGAAGACGACTTTCGCGCCAGCTCGCGGCTGTTCGACTGCCGTGGGGCGTGGGAGTACTCCACCAAACCCGGGGATGATCGGAAAGACGAGTTCAGGACTATTTGTCTTTGCTTTGTCTGCTTGCGGTTCCTGTTTCCCCGCTTCCGGAACCGGATGGTTTTGGCTCGATTCTGCAAACCCTCGTGCGACGAAGCCGCTGACTACCTCGGCATGTGCTTGAATGAGCAGTACACCGAGCGGGTCTGACGAGGTCTCAGTGACGCGAACACCTTTTTCAGTTCTTTCGACCGACATCTCGATTTTCTTGTAGTTCCGGAAGATTGCGGCAAAAAGATCGTCCCAAAAGCGAAGTCCCCTTCCCTCTTCGACGCGGACTTTCATGGCAGCGACATGTTCCTGGATTTTCGCCGCGACCTCCGGATTGTCCGACTCGGTCACCGTTTCGACGCCATTGGCGGTCTTGTTGACTGATCGGCGGATTTCCTGGTGGTGTTCGAGGAGATAGTGGAATACGGCTTGGTCAGCGCGGGTACGGGTATCCGGACCACGTCCCCTGCCCTGTGCCGCAAGCTCTACTGGCAACAAAGCAAGGCCGGCTATGAGAATCCCAAGCAGGCAAGTAATCATTGACCTCAAGAAGCAAGTGCGCATGGTTTGTTCTCGACAAAAAGATTCGTGGTACAGGTATGCCAAAATGAAACGCCGATGACCGGAAACTCTGAAGTTCAGTCCAGCACCCCGAAGAAAAGAGCCAAACCACATCGCGGTGGCAGCGTCCCAAGTTTGATGGGGCACTTTCCGGGATGTGGTTTGTACTCGGGTCACGATTCAAGCTGGATTGGCGACGACCGTCAAATCACGATTAGACTCGCCGAAAATTCAGAGGTGTTGCCCAACCCATTCAGATCAGTTGCCGTCGCTACGATTCGCTTTCCGGAAGCGACCGCAGTCAGCGGACTGAGCGAGATCGTTTTTCCACCGGCAAGGAAGTCGGCTTCCAGATAGTAATCGGCTCCCAGGAAGATCGCGCCTTCCAAGTTGGAGCTGTCAGCAAGGAAGAACTCGATTCGCAACGGGTATCCAGCATTGGCAGGCAAGGAATCGACAAAGTAAGAGAGCTGCAAATTGCCCGAGCTCTGCAGCATTGCCAAGGTCAGAACCGGGAAGTTCTGGAATTGGTTTGAGCCCAGATCTGCATCTCCGGAATCATTTATCGTGATGCCATCCAAACCGAGGTCGATTCCGAGGAAGACGTTATCGCGAATCGAATTCTGCAGGATTGCATTGCCGACGCTGCTGCTTGAGCCAACAGCGACGCCATGCATGCCATTCCAGGCAATTGTGTTGCCTGTATTGGGATCCACGCCGCCAATCCGGTTGTGGTGCGCACCTTGGTCAATCCAAACGCCGGACTTGCCATTCCCCAAATCAATCCCAGCTGCATTGGTACCGATCAGGTTGCGTTGCAGCGAATTGTTGGTGGCGGTGCTGCCCCGAATGGCGACTCCGCTTTCCAGGTTACCAGAGATGGTATTGCCGAGAATGCGGTTGTTCTGGGCTTCATTGATATCGACGCCGTAGATCTGGTTCCCCAGCTTGACGGACTGGGTAACGTCCAGCCCGATGTTGTTGCCACTGATGGTGTTTCCTTGAGTCGTCGGGCTACTTACGTAGACCCCATCAAGGGAGTTGCCGGAGATCACGTTTCCAGAGCCGACGGCAGTGCCGCCGATCCAGTTGCCTTGAGCACCGAACTGCATTACGACGCCATGCACACCATTGGCCACAGCGACCATGCCGGTCTCATCCGTGCCGATGTAGTTTCCAATGACCCGGTTGCCCGTGGTCGTTTCACCACGAATTTCCACGCCGCTGTGTTGATTGCCGGAGAGGATATTCCGGGTGGCCGCCGTGCGTCCACCGACGACGTTGTCGTGTGCGCCATTGAGCAGCATGACACCATGCCAACCATTTGCCAGAGCGCTGGTGGCATGCACGTCTACGCCGATCCGGTTGCCGGTTAAGGTATTGCCGCTCGAGCTTGCTCCAGAGATTGCCACACCGACACTGTTGTTGCCGGAAATAACGTTCTGATGGATGGAGTTGCCGACAGCGTTATCGATGTTGACGCCGTACGACAAGTTGCCCAAGTCTCCGGTACCGTTGGCGTCAGTCCCAATCAGATTGCCCTGAATGCGATTGCCGCTGGTCGCGGCATCGCGAATCGTGACACCCGTTCGCCAGTTTCCGGAAATCTGGTTTCCATTTCCTGGAGTTGTGTTCCCGATGACGTTGTTTGCCGCACCGCCGAGCAATGAGACACCACTGCCGGAGTTGCCCACGGCCATCAAGCCGGAGATATCGGTTCCGATCCGATTTTCAAAGACTTGATTGCCCGTCGTCGCCGAACCCCGCAGCGTCAGCCCGTTGGCTCCATTGCCTGAAAGCACGTTGTGGCGAATCTGGTTGTTGAAGCCGTTGCTGACAAAGATGCCTGAGCCGCCATTGCCCCGGTCCAGAGCCCCGGTAATGTCGGTTCCGATCAAGTTGTTGAGGATGTAAGACCCTCCGGAATTCATTATCAGGATGCCATGGGCGGCGAATTGGTTGATCGCCAAGCCCTTGACCGTCGTTGCTGCTTTCAGAGTCAAACCGGAAACGCCGGAACCGGCCAGCAAACCGTTTAACTCGATGAGCGGCATGCCTGCGAAACCAGGTTGGGACTCGCCGTCGATCACCAGTACGTCCGTGATCTCGGGCAAGGCTGTCAAAGGTTGGATGGAGTGCCAGCCAGCACCGGGGATGGCAAAGGTAATGGTCTGCATTCCGGGAGTGGCGTTGGCGACCAGAATTGCTTGCCGCAGTGAGCCGCTTCCATTGTCCAACGTGTTCGTGACCACGGTACTGGCAAGTTGCACGGCATAATCTTCAACTTCGCCGTCAACTGCTGTCCCGACTGGGCCGAGGTCTGCCTGAGTGCTGAATCGGAAGCGTGCATAGCTTCCCAACCCAGCGGTGGCGGTCGCCGGGACCAGGAAGGAAAGCTGATTCAGGCCGCTGACCAAAGCGACATTGGTGAAAATCTGCTCATCTGCGTCCCACAGACTGTTTCCGTTGAAATCGAGCCAGGCATTCAGGATGCCCGGGCCGGAGGCGACAATCTGCAGGTTGGTTTGAAAGCCGGGCACAAGTGGCGAGGTGAAGAACACTCCGTCTTCGTCGTTTTGTCCATTCAGGTTGTCACCATCGGCCGAGACGCTGGGAGCGCCATCAACTTCACGATCACGAAGCGTGCCCAGGAAGGGGCCGGTCCAAGCATGCCGCGCACCACCCTCAAGGTTGCTGGTCAAGGTCGTGCCGAAGGAGTCCGGCAGGTCGCCGTAATCCGGGAAGCGATAAATCCGTCCATGCACACCTTCGCTCTTGTCCGTGCCTCGGCCTACCCAGTAGACGCCGAATTCACCGTTGGGAGCTTGGGCCACAACCGGGTGAATCTGGGGCCCCTCGACGAACGTGTTGAGTGCCAGTTCGCCACCCTCGCGGACAGCGTTAGCCGAGAACTGCTGGATAAAGAGATCCCAGCTGCTACCCTCATTGTCCGGGCTGTTGCTCTCCCAGGCGACGACAAATCGGCCATCCGGCGCGACGCCCACCGTGGCATAGCGTTGGGGGCCTGTCCGCGTCGTGTTGACTGCGAATTCCCGATTCTGAATCGGCGTCTTGTCCGCTAGGAACTGGCGAACAAACACGCCCCACGTATTGCCATCCTGGTTGATGCTCTGCCAGACCACGGTAAAGTTGCCATTGGCATCAATCCCGATATCAGGCAATTCCTGCGCATCTTTAACAAATGCATTCGCGATGACTTCAGCCGAATTCGAATTGAAGTTGGCGTCAACCCATTGGACAAAGATACTCTTCTCGGTGTCCAGCGGATCGGTTGCAGCCGGATGGTCGCTGACCCACGCAAAGGCGATCTGATGATTGGCGTTTATCGCCACTGAAGGGCCGAATTGAGCCAGTGTGCCAAAAGAGTTGATGTGGTGATCATCGCTGTCTGCCGGTGTTCCATCCGGTTGGAAGCGACGGGCGTAAATGCCGGTCAAGTCTCCGTCTGGTGCCTGCCAAGCCACAACGAAATAGCCGTCCGGTGCGATGGCCACATCAGGCTGGGTGTGATCCCCCGTGAGTACGGTATTGATGCGGAACTCGTCGCCGACGAAGTTGCCGCTGGAATCCAGCATGCGGGCAAAAATGCCCCAGCCTTCCGATTCGCTGGTCCGGCCTTGCCAAACAATCACGGCTCGACCATCCGGAGCGACTGCGACAGCCGGTTGTTCCTGATTTCCGAGTGTCAGCGTGTTGACCTGGAACTTGGAACCGAGCGGATTGCCGTAGAGATCCAGCCGTTGGGCAAAGACTCCCAAACCACTACCGTCTTCCAGATAGCTTTGCCAGACGACCAGCGAGTTGCCATTGGCATCCATCCCGGCAGCTGGCGGAGCTTCTTCGGGAGCCGAATAGTTGGCGAGAACCATTTCCGGAGAGAGCACGGGATTAAGGAGTTGGCCGATCCGCCCGTGAATCGCCGGGTGATGGGCTGCATCGAGACCAACCCAACCGCCGACGGCCTGCCCCGCGCCATTGACCGCGATTGCTGCGTTGGTCTGTGGCCCCGCTGTCAGTTGGTTCAGGAGCTGCTCGTCGCTTAAGGGTGTCCCGTTAGCATCGTATTGCCGTCCAAAAATTCCCCACGAGAAAGGATCCGGTTCTTGGAACTGGCTTTGCCAGGCAACAAAGAAATTGCCGGCATCATCCATTCCCACGGTCGGCACTCGCTGCGGACGAGCGGTCACGGTATTGACCATGAATTCGGCGCCTTGCGGATTGCCGCTGGAGTCGAAGCGTCGGGCAAAGACATCAGAGCCGGAGCTCATTTGTCCTTCGGTGACGTAGGAGACGACAAAGGCACCGCTGTTGTTCATGGCCACCGTCGGACTGGTCTGGTCATGTTCCAGCAGCGAATTGACGGTGAATTCTCCACCGTTGGCGGCGTAGCCTCCCAAGCCATTGGAAGCAAAGCGCTGGCCGTAAACCTCGATGCTTGCCTCTTCCCCTTCCAGCACGGGAGCCGGACCCTGCCAGACGATGACAAACTGGGATCCATCACTGCTCATGCTGACTGCAGGACGGGTCTGCGAACCGTCTGCGTTGGTATTGACCTGGAATTCACTGCTGCCTGTGGTGTCGCCCAGCGAACTGAAAATCTTGGCGCGAATTCCCTCTGCTTCTGCGTCGCCCCCCTGCCATGTCACGACCGCGACAGTTGAACCAGCAGCAGTAACCAGGGAGACATCGGGCAAAGACTGCTGGCCCACCGAGTCCGTATTGATCTGGAACTCGCCGCCGATCGCATTGCCGAATGAGTTGTACCACTGGCCGTAGATTCCATAGCCATCACCATCCTGGCCATTGCTCTGCCAGACAATCAGGAAATTCCCCTCGCCATCCATGCCGATCGCCGGAGCATGCTGATCGCCGGTTGTGAACGTGTTTACTTGAAAGACTCCGCTCACCCCGTTGCCTGCGGCGTCAAAGCGGCGGGCGTAGACACCCCAACCACTTCCGTCCTCTTCGAAGGACTCCCAAGTGACGACAAAATTGCCGTTGGCATCGATGCCGAAATCGGGAGGACTGGACTCGAGCGCGAAAGTTTCCGCGACAAGGAACTGCGGACCAATCGGCAAACGGGTCGGGAAGCTGATCGTGTCTGGCAGGTTGACGTCATACAACCGCCCATGAATTCCCTCGGCATGGTTGAAGCCCTGCCCCGACCAAAAGACGCCGAAGTTACCGGTTGCGGCACGGGCGATAATGGGGTTGATTTGGGGGCCGGTATCCCAGTTATTGACCAGTTCTTCGCCACGGAGCGCAGTTCCCGCAGCATCGTACTGCCGGAGGTAGACATCCCAGCTGCTCCCCTCCTGATCATGCGAGTTGCTTTGCCAGGCAATCGAGAAATTTCCGGCGGCGTCGACTCCGACATTGGAGTACCGCTGGGGACCACCAATGGTCTCGTTGACCAGGAATTCTTCTGGGGTCAACGGGCTCTTGTCAGCCGCAAAACGCCGGGCGAAGACACCCCAACTTTTGCCGGTTTGGGTTCCCGGTTCCTGATTGATGCTCTGCCAGGTGACCACGAAGTTTCCGGCGGCATCAATTCCGACACCGGGGTGTTCTTGAGCGTCCTTGGCGTAAACATGGGCGATCACTTCTGGCCCGTTGAAGCTGCCATCTGCGTCAAACCACTGCACGAACACGCTTTTCTCTGGGTCATTCAAAGGATCGCTTGCGGCCGGATGGTCGCTGACCCAGGCCACCACGAACTGACCAGCGGCGTTCATGGCAATCGCTGGCGCGACCTGATCGCGGGCCGTTTCTTGATTGACCTGGAATTCACTGCCGAGAGGGGTGCCATCCGCAGCAAAGCGTCGCCCCCAGATTCCAAAGCCTTCGACATCCGGGCTCTGCCAGACTACGACGAAGCTGCCATCTTCAGCCATTGCAGCCACTGGAGCCGATTGATCCTCAAGTATGGTCTGGTTGATTTGAAATTCGCCGCCAACAGGATTGCCATCGACATCGAAGAGCTGGCCAAAGACTTCGTGACCTGGCGAACTCAAATTGTCGCCTTGCCAGACGACAATGAATTGACCGGCCAAGTTGCCCGCAATTGATGGATTACTTTGATTCCCCAGCGCCGAAGTATTGACTTGAAAGGCCGCGGTGAGCGGATCGCCCACGCTATCCAAACGGCGAGCAAAAATCCCCAGCGAATCGCCGTCCTCGCCATAGCTTTCCCAAACGATCGTCGTCTGGCCGGCGCCATTCATGAACGCCGCCGGAGGCGTGTCCTCCAAGGCGATGAAGTTGCTGAGCACCCAGTCGGCTACTTCACCAGGCTGAGTCATGCCCGGCAGGGAGTAGCCCTTGGCATGGACCGCTGGTTTGTGATCGGTATCGTTGCCCACCCAGGTAATGACGGTTTTCCCATCGGGTCGGGTTGAAATCGCAGCATTTGTTTGGGGGCCATTGACCCGGTTATTGATGCGGAATTCTTCTTTGCCCGGAATGACATTTCCAGTTGAGTCATACTCACTGCCGTAAATTCCCCAGCTGTAGCCATCCAGATGCACACTTTGCCATGTCACCAGGAAATTGCCGCTTCCATTCATTCCGATATCCGGATTGACTTGAGAGGCCGAAATGGTTGGATTCACCTTGAACTCAGCACTCAAGGGAAGTGCAGCCGAGTCGAAGCGACGGGCAAAGATGTCTGAGCCACTTCCGGGAATTCCCTCACTGACCCAAGTGACAGCAAAGTTGCCGCCGTTATCAACCGCGACTTGAGGGGTTACCTGATCGCGCAACGTCAACGAATTGACGAGGACATCATTGGCTTGCTGAGCCGACCCATCGGCAGCAAAAGTACGGGCAAAGATCTCGACGCTGCCCTCGACCTCTACGGTGCTGAAGCCTTCCCAAGTCACGACAAAACTGCCGGACCCGACCATCGCGACATCGGGCGAAGTTTGGTCTCCATCGATTTGATGATTTACCAGGAACTCACTGGCAACGGTACTGAACTTGGTGAATTGCTTGGCAACAATCCCGAAACCCGAACCGTCCTGTTCGGCACTTTGCCAAGCGACAACGGCATTGCCATCGTGATCCATTGCGACCGATGGTGCGGCCTGATCACCGACGGTGGTCGTATTGACCATGAATGCACTGCCAAAGGTTCCGGATGTGGCGTCGTACCACCGCGCGTGGATGTTGTTATCGCCGGTCACCTGATCCTTGCTTTGCCAAGCGAGCAAAAAGTTACCCGCACCATCACTGGCGATCGCTGGAGCAATCTGGTCACCTTCGATCCCGGCCGCATTCACCAACTCCTTGGCGCTGAGCGCGTTCCCGCCAGCGTCAAACCGCTGCACGTACACACCAAAGCCGAGAAAGTCAGCACCTTCTTCGAAGCTGGTCCATGCCGAGACGAAGTTCCCACTGGCGCTAGTGATGGCGATCGCAGGCGCATCGGATTCCAGTGAAAACGTTTCATTGACTAGGAATTGTTCCCCAAGTGGGTTTGCGGCAGCAAGGAGATTCCGGGTTTCGAGTGGCGTGTGCTGCAGGGAGTCAGAACGCTGTGCCGGAATCGCTGAACGACGTTTTTGGCTGGTAAATGGTGCCTTTTTTGACTGCCGAGAGGACTTGGTCTTGCGAATCATCTGAGATGCCTTGGGTCAAAGTAGGGGGGAACAAGGCCCCGCAAGGCAGGAAACAGAAGAGCCAAACCAGCTGGGAAACAAAAGCTGCTGCGCTAATTGCCATTGGGGGGATGTCTTAAAGACGAGGCAAAGCTTGTGCCAATAATTGCGAATGGGAAAATTGCAGCGGTAATGACGTCCCTGCGGTTCAAATCACTGAGAACTTAGGCCATTGCGGGGAAATTCGAGCAATTGTGATATGACTAAGGGTGTGCCCAATTGGCACGATTCGGCACCGGGGATGGCACAGTTAGATGAGCGTGCTGGCACGGTTCAGCAACCGCGCCGTATTTTCCGGATTTATCTGGCGAGCCAAGCCTATTCCGCCGCGATCAAGCCATGGCGAAGGGCGTATTGAATCAAGTCGGCTGTGCTGGTGAGGCTGAGCTGTGTCATGATTCGGTGCTTGTGGTTCTCCGCCGTGCGGGGTGAAATTCCCAGGGCCGCAGCGACTTCCTTGGCCGATTTGCCTTCGGCAAACAATTGAAGCACTTCCCGCTGACGAGCGGTCAGTTCGGCAGTTTCCAACTGCTCCGCCATAGCCTGTCCACTCACAACGCCCGTTGCACCCCGCGGTGCGATTTCCGGGGAGACGAAGGTGTCGCCATTCAGCGCTGCCGTGATGGCCCCCAGCAACTCGTTGCTCGCCGAGTGTTTGAGCACAAATCCGCTGGCCCCCAGCGCCAACGCTTTGGCCGCGTACATCAGGTCCCGGTGCATCGTCAGAAAGACAATTCGGGCTGAGCAGCCCTCCGCCTTCAACTGGGCGACAGCATCCAGTCCGTTCAGCTGCGGCATGCTGATATCGGCCACGATCACGTCCGGTTCGGTGGCTTTAGCCGCGCGCAGCAGCTCACGTCCATTTTCGACGATTCCAACCAACTCGTAGTGCTCGGCCAGAATGCTCTTCAGCCCCTCGGCGACGATTCGATGATCATCAGCAAGTAACACGCGCTTACGACTCAACTTTGAAAACTCCTTAGCGGCACCAATGTGACAACCCGAGTTCCTTTTCCCGGCTCCGACACGAACTCGACCGCTCCTGAGACGAGGCGAGCCCGTTCCTTGATGCTCGCTAGTCCCAATCCTTTTCCCAGAGGGCGGTCGGCAGTTCCCATGCCCCGTCCATTATCTGCTATTTCCAGGCAAACGTTCACCAAATCTCCGGCCAGTTTGACTGTAATGCGAGTCGCTCCCGAATGCTTGACAGCGTTCCAGAGCGATTCCTGGGCAATCCGGTACAGGCACAATTCGACAGGCTTCGGGATCCGCGCGGGCAACTCACCAATCTGACAATCAACTTCGATGTCAGTGCGCTGCATCAGACCGGTGCAATCAGCGCAGAGTGCGTCTGCCAATCCGAAGTCATCGAGGATGGAAGGATGCATTTGCCGGGATAGTCGGTGCAAGTCATCACAAATCGAGATGATTCCCTGTTTCAGTCGGCCCAGGGAACCTTTCTCTACCGATTGCGGCGCTGTTTGGTTCTCCAGCTTTCCCGCTTCAATCGCCACGGCAGCCAATTTCTGCGACAAATCATCGTGCAGTTCTCTGGCGAGGTGACTCCGTTCTTCCTCTTGTGCGGTCAGGATTTTTCCGGCCAGTGCACCCGCTTCGCGTTCCGCGGCGATTCGCCGCCGGCGATTGACCAACAAACTGACAATGATCCCGGTTTGAACCAGCAGAGCCGCAATCCCTCCGATCAGGTACCAGCCGAATACTTGCCAACTGCTTTGGGTCTGAAAGAAGACCTCAGCGGTGGCCGGAACGAGCCTGGAGCTGATTCCAAATCGTTTGAGCTGGCGAGCGTCCAGTAATAAACGCGGTTTATCCGCTGGTTGAATCGGCAATTCATCAGGTGCAGTTCCCCGCAAAACATCCACCGTCAAGCGCCCAGCCATCCGGCCCTGTTCCTGCACAGTGGCCATGCTGCCGCCGATCACACCCCGACCCAGCAAACTGTCAAATACTCCGAAAATCGGCGCGGAACTGCATTTGGCCAGTTGCTCCGCGACTTCAACCGTCACGTACTGGTTGCCTTGTTTGTCAAAGTCGAAGCTCAGCAGCAGCACTGCCGTATCTGGCGGCAGGCGGGCAATGCGAGTTTCCATTTCACGCAAGGGAACACCATCCCAAACATCAACTTCGAAAGCCTGTGCGAAATAGACGGAAAACAGAAAACCCACTCCCATGGCCGAGCGCATGTCGAGGCTGGTGCGCGAGGATCCAGTAACGACCACGAGATTCTTTGCCGCCGGCAACAGACGCTTGATCAGTTCGCGCGTTCCATTGAAATCAATCTCGAAAACAGTACCGGTCACTCCCTTAAGCTTGCGGGCCTGGTCCGCGAGATTTTGCGGTGCGGAGCAAAAGACGACGGGTACATCCGGGAATATTTCTTCTCGATGCTTCAGGAGGAATTCGATCGCCCCAATATAAATCGGGATCACGACATCAGGCTTTTTGCGATCGTATTTCGAACGCAGAAGTTCAAGCCACTTTCGCTCAAATTCTTCATCATTGTTCCGCAGCAGGTCGAGATACTCGACCTCGATGTCCAAGGGCTCATTAAAGGCCGCATTCAACTCCGACATGATGCCCTGATACCACTCCGAATTAACTGGCGAGACCAGGCGATGAGTGTAAAGCAGCAAAATCCGCTTATTGCGGCGCCTTGCATCCGTTCCAGTTAGCCTTGGTTCGGCGGGGCCGGCTTGGTCGGAGGGCAAAGCAGAACTTCCAGTTGGCGCAGGGGATTCCGTTTGAGCCGCCAAGGCTTGAGTGAAGGCACTGGCGGAAATCAGCGCGAAGAGCGAGAGCAACAGCAACTGCCGAAGCGGAGAGACCAATTGCATAAACAGGCAGGCTGGAGGAAAAAACGCCAGCATCCAATCGGATGCGGCAAGTTGGACCGGAAACAAGGGCCGGTGTCGACACGATTTGATTATTGTAGTCGAGGTCGCGAAAAGGTCGCAGGCCTGAGCGAAAGAGGCGCTATCGCGAAAAAGCCGGGAGGCTCACTGGTGATCGGTCTGGGTTGCGAATTGGGTGCGACCTCAGGCCTTCTCGCTGAGCCAACCGTCGATCGCGGCAGCTGCGGCACGACCTTCCTGAATTGCCCAGACGACAAGTGATTGTCCCCGGCGGCAATCCCCGGCGGCGAAAATCTGTGGATTCGAGGTCTGATAGGCAGAATCCCGAGTGGCCACGTTGCTTCGCTGGTCGAGCTCCAGCCCCCATGCTTCCGCAAGACTCTGCTCCGGTCCGCTAAAGCCTAGTGCAAGGAAAATGGCTTCGGCGGGCCAGTCCCGTTGGCTATTTGGCACTTCGATGAACCTCGACCCAGGAGCGGTCCCCTCGGGCCAGCGAACGTCGACGGTGCGGACGCCCCGCACTCTGCCCTGTTCGTCGCCGAGAAACTCTTTGGTCAGGAGATTGAAGCAGCGGGGATCGCGGCCACTCAGATGCAGGCCTTCAGCATGACCGTAATCGACCCGAAAAACTCGTGGCCACTGAGGCCACGGATTCCCCGATGCCCGGTCCAAGGGCGGTTGCGGGAGCAGTTCAAAGTTCAGCACGCTTGCGGCGCCCAGTCGGACCGCCGTGGCGATGCAATCGGTCCCGGTGTCGCCCCCTCCGATCACAATGACTTGCTTGCCTTTCAGGTTCTGTGGGGGAAAACTTGGCTGCCCGGCGAGGAGTTCCTGCGTGACTGGCGTGAGGAAGTCCATCGCCTGATGGATCCCCGCTAAATCGCGCTCGGGAATAGCCAAATCCCGAGGCCGCGTCGCACCAATTGCCAAGAGTACGGCGTCATGCTCCGCGACGAGCTCTCGCGGATCACGGTCGCGACCGATCTCCACCCCGGTAACGAATTCGACTCCTTCGGCTTGAAGCAGTGCCACGCGCCGCTGGACCAGCCCCTTGTCGAGTTTCATGTTGGGGATGCCGTAAGTCAGCAAGCCGCCAATCCGATCCGCCCGTTCGAAGACCGTTACGAGGTGCCCTGCGCGATTCAGTTGATCAGCTGCTGTCAGCCCCGCAGGACCGGAGCCCACAACCGCCACCCGTCTTCCGGTTCGCTGCAGGGGAGGCCGTGGAACAATCCAGCCTTCGACAAAAGCCCGATCGACGATTGCGCACTCAATGTTTTTGATCGCTACAGGCGGGTCGGTAATCCCCAACACACAGGCTCCTTCGCAGGGAGCCGGGCAAACACGTCCCGTGAACTCGGGAAAATTATTGGTTTGGTGCAACCGCTCATTCGCCTCGCGCCAACGTCCCTGATATACAAGGTCATTCCATTCCGGAATCAAGTTGTCCAGCGGACAGCCAGTAGCTGATTGGCAAAAGGGAACGCCACAGTCCATGCAACGCGCACCTTGTGCCCGCAGTAATCCTTCCTCAGGAGTTGTCAAAATCTCGAAAAAGTCGCCGACCCGCTCCCCCACCGGGCGGTAGGGCGTGGTTTGCCGTGACAGGTCGCGAAATCCGGTCGGATGCCCCATGCCTTCCCTCTTGTAATCAAGCTTCTACAAATTCAACTTCCGACTTGCCGATTGCTCCCACTGCTTTCAATCAAACTGTCGGCGCCGGCAGGTCGCCACTCAAACTCGGGGTTCGCAATCCGGTCTCACCGGTGTGAGGTCGATCCGATCGCAACCAGCGGCTCGGCGAAAAGCTGGACTGTTGCTCAGCGCCCTGTGCGGACAATGCGCGCTTGTAATCCCGCGGCATCACTTTGACAAACTCGTGGCGAACTTTCGGCCAAGAGTCCAGCAGCTGGGCGGCCCGAGTCGAACCTGTCAGCTCCCGATGCCGCGCGATCAGCTCGCGCAGCTCGGCCTCCTCTTTCGGTCCTGCCAGCGGCTCCAATTCGACGGTCCCCAGATTGCAGCGGCTGAGTAGCGATTGATCCGGGTCCCAGACAAAGGCGATGCCGCCGCTCATTCCGGCAGCAAAGTTTCGTCCGGTTGGGCCGAGGATGACCACGCAACCTCCTGTCATGTACTCGCAACCGTGGTCTCCACAGCCTTCGACTACCGCCAAGGCGCCGCTGTTGCGGACGGCAAACCGCTCGGCCACTTGCCCCCGCAGCCAGATGTCGCCGGAGGTGGCTCCGTACAGCACGACGTTTCCGGCAATCACTTGGTCCTCCGCGAGGAATCGCGACTCGGTTGGCGGGGCAATCACGATAGTTCCCCCACTCAGTCCCTTGCCGACGTAGTCATTGGCATCGCCCGCAAGCCGAAAGGTCACTCCTCCCGCCAACCAGGCACCAAAGCTTTGTCCCGCGGAACCACGGAAGTGAAACTGCAGCGTGTCTGCCGGAAGATGTCCCGAACCATGGCGACGGGCAATCTCCGAACTGAGCATTGCCCCTACGGCCCGGTCGGTATTGCCAATCGGCAGTTCGGCTGTGACCGGTTCCCGCCGCTCGAGCGCAGGTTGAGCCAGCTCAAGCAAGCGGTGATCAAGAGCCTGCTCCAGCCCATGATCCTGTGCCCGCGTGCAGATCACTGCAGAAGTGCCATCGGGTGGCAGAATCCGAGTCAGGAGCGGCGTCAGATCAAGACCATCCGCCTTCCAATGCCGCAAGGCTGCGTCTGCCTCGAGGCAGTCCACGCGCCCGACGAGCTCCGCGAAGCGGCGGAAGCCAAGCTCGGCGAGGTAGCCGCGAACTTCCTCGGCAACGAGAAAAAGGTAATTGATGAGGTGTTCTGGTTGGCCGGTAAACCTGCGGCGGAGTTCCGGGTCCTGTGTGGCAATCCCAACCGGGCAAGTATTCAAATGGCATTTCCGCATCATGATGCAGCCAAGTGTGATAAGCGGAGCAGTCGAGAATCCAATCTCCTCGGCCCCGAGCAAGCCGGCGATCACAACATCCCGTCCAGTCTTGATTTGCCCGTCGGTCTGCAAAGTTACCCGGTCGCGAAGCTGATTCAGCACCAGCGTCTGATGTGTCTCGGCCAGCCCCAGTTCCCAAGGGAGCCCGGCATGCTTGATGCTGGTCAGTGGGCTGGCGCCGGTGCCACCAGAGTCTCCCGAGACAAGAATGTGATCGGCATGTGCCTTGACGACTCCTGCGGCAATCGTACCTACTCCGACTTCTGAAACCAGCTTCACGCTGATGCGGGCGCGGCGGTTGGCGCACTTGAGGTCGTAGATCAGCTGCTTGAGATCTTCAATCGAATAGATGTCGTGATGCGGCGGAGGGCTGATCAGTCCGACGCCTGGGGTTGAGTGCCGGATTCGGGCAATTTCCTGGTTGACCTTGTCGCCGGGCAGTTCGCCACCCTCGCCCGGCTTTGCGCCCTGAGCCATTTTGATCTGCAGCTCATCGGCGTTCACCAGGTAGTCGATGGTTACGCCGAACCTTCCCGACGCGATCTGTTTGATGGCCGAGCGCCGCAGTTGCCCATCGGCGGAAACTGCGAAGCGTTCCGGCGACTCTCCACCTTCGCCCGTGTTTGACTTTCCGCCAACGCGATTCATGGCAATCGCCAGCGTCTCATGCGCCTCAGTTGAGATCGAACCGAGGCTCATCGCGCCCGTACAGAATCGCTTGACGATTTCCGCAGCAGGTTCCACTTCCTCAAGTGGAATCGGGGATTGCCCTGCGGCGGGGCGCAGTTGCAGCAGGCCACGCAAAGCGCACTTCCGAGTCGACTCTTCATTTACTTGACGGGCAAAGCGGGCATAAGCCTCGCGACTGTTGTTCCGAGCGGCAAGCTGCAATTGGGTAATCGACTCAGGGTCCCACATGTGCCGCTCGCCTTCGGCCCGCCAATGAAATTCGCCGGGATTGGGGAGTTCGCTGCTGGCCTCCGCGTCCGAATTGGAATCACCGGGAACCGCCGCGGGCCAGGAACGGAAATGTCGACGCAGCGCCTCGGCTGCCAAGACTTCAAAGCCGGCACCCTGAATTCGACTGGAGGTTCCGGTAAAGCACTGCTCAATCACATCCTGAGCCAGGCCCAGAGCCTCAAAGATCTGCGCGCCCTTATAAGACTGGAGGGTTGAGATTCCCATTTTCGAGAGCACTTTGAGCAGCCCCTTTCCGGCTGCCTTGAAGTAGGACTGGACCAGCTTGTCGTCAGTGGAGTCCGCGGGGAGCAGTCCCTCATTGCGCGCGTTCCAGATTGCCTCGCAGGCCAGGTAGGGGTTGATTGCGTCGGCGCCATAGCCGACCAGCAAGCTGAAGTGATGCACTTCCCGGGCCTCACCGGTTTCAACCAGCAGGCCCACGCGGGTCCGATTGGCATTGCGAATCAAATGCTGATGCACGGCTCCCGTGGCCAGCAAGCTCGGAATGGCGATCCGCTCCGGACCAACATTCCGATCCGAGAGCAGTACCAAAGCGCAACCCCGCTGCACGGCCAAGTCAGCTTCGGTACAGATTCGCTGCAGCGCCTCGGTCAGTCCGGCTGCCCCTGCGGCGGCTGGCCAAGTGGCGTCGATTCGACAGGTGCTCCAGCCATCCTGATTGAGCTCGGCCAAGGTTGCCAGTTGCTGATTGGTCAGTAGCGGCTGGGGCAATCGCAGGCGGTGGCAGTGTTCGGGAGTGGCAGCAAGCAGGTTCCGCTCGGGTCCAATGAAACACTCGAGCGACATCACCACTTCTTCACGAATCGGATCGATTGGTGGATTCGTCACCTGAGCAAAAAGCTGCTTGAAATAATCAAAGAGCAGGCGTGGTTGGTCCGAGAGTACGGCCAAAGCTGCATCATTACCCATTGAGCCGATCGGGTCGCGTTGCTCCCGCAACATTGGCAGGAGCATGAACTGCAGCGTTTCACGCGTGTAGCCAAAGGCCTGCAAACGTTGAGTGAGTGTGGCCGCGTCCAGTCCAGCCGGATTATTCGCCGGCGGGAGTTGATCGAGTTCGATCCGCTGGGTTCGCAGCCATTCCGCATAGGGCTGGGCGGCTGCGACCACAGTCTTCAGTTCCTCGTCCGGAATGATTCGGCCAGCGGAAAAGTCGACCAGCAGCATTTTGCCTGGTTGCAGGCGGCCTTTCTCCCGAATCGACTCGGCGGCCACGGGAATGGTCCCGACCTCACTTGCCAGGATGATCCGGTCGTCGTCGGTCAAATAGTATCGACCGGGTCGCAAGCCATTCCGATCGAGAATCGCACCAATGTAGCGCCCGTCCGTAAACACGACAGACGCAGGGCCATCCCACGGCTCCATCAGGCAGGAGTGGTATTCGTAAAACGCTCGGCGGGCTTCCGGCATCGCCTGATGATTTTGCCAAGCCTCTGGGATCATCAGCATGATGGCTTCGGGCAACGACCTCCCGGCGAGCAACAGCATTTCGAGGACGTTATCAAAGACCCCTGAGTCTGAGGTCTCCGGATCGGTCACGGGAAGCAAACGAGCGAGCTGTGGGCCGAATAGCTCGGAGCTGAGCAACCCCTCGCGCGCCCGCATCCAGTTGCGATTCCCCCGGAGGGTGTTGATCTCGCCGTTGTGGCTCATGAAGCGCATTGGCTGCGCCCGATCCCAGGACGGGAACGTGTTGGTGCTGAACCGCGAGTGCACCATGGCGAGATGGCTGGCGTAGTCGGCCGCGCTCAAATCCGGATAAAAGGGCAGTACCTGTCCGGCGGTTAACTGGCCTTTGTAGACAATGACCCGGGAAGAGAAACTGCAGACATAGTACATCCGCCGTTGCCGCAGGCATTGCTGCTGGATCGCATGGTAGGCCTGTTTGCGGATCAGCAAGAGTTCCCGGCAAAAAGCGGCCCGATCGATTCCCGGAGCCGGACCGACCAGAAGTTGCTCGATCACCGGAGCAGAGTGGGCTGCAGTCGGTCCCAGGTCAGCTGCGCTGGCGTCGGTGGGCACTCGTCGCCAGCCAATCAGCCGCTGCCCCTGCACCGAGATGTAATGAGCCAAGGCTGACTTGCAGATCTCCCGCTCCCGAGGATCGGTTGGCAGGAAGACTTGGGCCACGCCATATAACCCCGGGTCAGGGAGCGAGGTATGTAACTCCTCGCGGGCAATCCGTTGGAAAAAATCGTGCGGCAGGGCCGTCAGTACACCTGCGCCATCGCCCGAATTCAATTCACAACCGGAGGCTCCCCGATGCTCCATGTTCTGCAGCATCTGTAAGGCGTCGGCCACCAATTGCTGGCTGCCAAGGCCTCGCAGGTTGGCGATGAAGCCAACGCCGCAACTGTCTCTCTCGTGCTGTGGATCGTAGAGTCCAATTGAGCCCGGAGCATGCGGCGACGGAACCGGTGACTTCATGCGAACTGACCTGAATGGAGACGCCTGGAATGGATGAAGTAGTTGCAGCCAGCAACTTGCAACTTGTTCGGAGCACAACAGCAGGAAGCGTTCCACGCAGCTGCGCGTCGATACGGTAATCGATGCGATCGGGGACCGTCAACAAAATTCCGGCGGCTTCAGCTGAGCGCTTCGATGCTCGCGGTCAACTTGCGCAGCATGCTGATGTTGGTACGTCGAGCAGACAGCTTTCTCTGTCAGCGGTTCAACTTCGCGCTTCACTCGTTTGTCGATCTTCAAGTGGAACGAGCGGTTCGCTGGTTGTGGTCGTCGCGGCGACCGCGAAGCGAGGTTAACGGTTGTGCCAGTGCCGTTGCTGGCGAGTCGAAGCAAGCGTCACGGATGGTTGCTGTGGGTGCGCCAGTATTTGGAACGAAGACCTCGGCCACGCCTTGCGCTCTCGCAGAGCTGGAGCGCAAGGCCTGAAATCAGAGGGCAAAATTTTTTTCAAAAGCCAGCCCGAAAATGGTGGCTTCCGCTCCGCCCGAATCGACGACCAACGCGGCTCTGTTTTCCCTTGTGCGGCGAGGGGGATTTGGGCTCCATTAGGCTGCCTGTTGGTCCGGTTGATCCGCCGCAGCGCGGGGCCAGTTTTCGAAACTTGAGCCTGAGCAGAAAAAATCTGGCTTTGTGTTTTGAGCCTGTCCGGCGGGGTGGGCCGGCGCAAGGAGTTGCAGAAGCTTTGAGGAAATCAGCAGCACGGAATGCGACAAGTGGTATTTTTCTTGTGCCGAAGGAGAGCTGGACGCGCAGATGGCAGGGTGGGACCAATTGATGGACAAGGTAGAAGGACTCGCTCGGGAGCAGAGCATGCGCCACCGGCTGGCGATTGGCCAGTCCGGAATTCATCAATGGGCGGCGCTGTTGGCAATATTCTTCAGCGGATTGGGCTTGCTCACTTCTGGCGGCTGCTCGCTCTGCAAGTGCGGATCGGTCTGGATTGGCCGCGACCGGGTCCCCTGTTTGACGCCGCCACGCGCTGGTTTGTGCACGGTGCTGGCCCGCGACTTGAGTACTTTGACGACGTGGCAACTGGCCACGCTGAAATATGATCGCGGGGACAAGCTCGCCTTGCTTGATGCGCCTACCTGCGTAGATGAGTACTATGATGCCGCCCGCTTGGCTTGGTTGGCTGCGGGAGAAAATGGTGAGTTGGTTAGCGCAGCCTGCCCGGATTCCCGGCCAGGCCGAGCGCTGCAGCTGTATGCCGACAGTTTGCGGAGATTGGTTTGCGAAGGACATCGACTGGGGAGGTTCGATGCGGCTCGCGGATTGAGGCTGATTCGGGATGGAGAGGAGTGGACGCTGCCAGTTTGCCTGGATGGATTCGCGTGGCAGCCGGAAGATTTTCAAGATTGGCATGCGGTCGGCGCATACTGTCAAAAGTCATTGTCGCAGGAATACCGCCAGCCCGGCGTTGGCGTGTCGCTGGTGGCAGTCCGACGCAATTCAACTGCCAATGGCTGCAGTGCGCGCGACTTCCTGCCACCGGCCTCGACGATTGGCGTGACAGCGGTGCTCGACCCGGACGAAGAATGTCTGCGACTCGTTAATCCATTGGTTTGTGACTCGGTCGAGTTGGCCGGTTGCAGGTTTCCCATGGCTCGGGATTTGACTGCCAGCCTCGCCTTTGGGCTGCACCATGCCGAGAACGATGTTTGGGAAAACTTCTTCTTTCCCAACCGACCCGAGGCGGCCGGGCAGTTGACCATGACCGAGCCCTATCAGCCGGGAAAGATTCCGGTGATTTTCATTCACGGGCTGATCAGCAGTCGCACCGTATGGGCAGAAGTGTTTAACGAACTGCGGGCAAAGCCGGAATTGCTTGAACGGTATCAAATCTGGTCATTTCAATACTCAACCGGAGCACCCTTCATTCGCTCCGCGGGCGAATTGCGAGCTCAGCTGACGGCGCTCGCCGAGCATTATGACCCGCAGGCGAGCGATCCGGCTTTGCGGAGAACGGTCTTGGTTGGGCATAGCATGGGTGGGTTGATCGCCAGATTGTTGACCGCTTATAGCGGAGAGGACGTTTGGAATGAGGTTGCCAATCTGCCGCTGGAAATGGTGGCGACCAACGAGCGCACCCGGGGGAGGCTGGCTGAGCAGTTGTATTTCGATCCGCATCCCTTGGTGGATCGGGTCGTGATGATCGCGGCGCCGCATCAGGGGAGTGCCGTGGCGGGGCGGGCTTTGGGGCAATTGGGTAACGCTCTGATTGACCAGGACAATCCGGAACTGGAGCAACTGCTCGCTGACAACCAAGGCGGATTCAAGTTTGATGGTCGTGGAAAGCTACCGACCAGCATTGACTTGCTCGATCCGGATCAGCCGTTTCTCCGAGTCCTGAGTGGCTTGCCTGTGAGCCCGGAGGTGCATTACCACTCGATCATCGGGACGGGGCGGCATTTGGTGCTGGAGGGTTGGACGGATGGAATTGTTCGGATTGAGAGTGCCCGGATGCGCGGCGTGGAGAGCGAGCAGCTTGTACCGGCGACTCACACCTCGATTGTCCGCGACCGGCGCACAGTGACCGAACTGGAGCGGATTCTCTGGCTGCATGGGGCAGAGTAACAGGGCGGGCCGCAACGCGAAGTTCATTTCCGCCAAATGCGAAGCCAAAGTGGCGTGAAATGGTCTGAAGAGTGCTGGATATGGTCGATTTTTGGGAACCCGTGTAGACTTTTTGGCCGGGTGGGAAATTGCTTCTGATGCAGTTTAAGCCCTTGGTAACCCCGCCGGCACACCTGCTAAAATTGGGGGCATTCGAAAATCGAATGGATACATGGCTTTGCCCTCGTAGCTCAGTTGGATAGAGCAACGGATTTCTAATCCGTCGGTCACAGGTTCGAATCCTGTCGAGGGTGCTTTTTTACGCGAATTTTTGAGGTTCGGCTCTGACCAACGGAGCATTCCGGGGCTTGGCTCTGTCCTGAAATGTTCATTCCCGAAATGTTGAGTCATGGCTGCAAGGCAGCCCGCTTTCTCCCCAAGCTCTCCTCGCGCAGGTGCTTTTGGGCAGGCATTTTCCTCGCTCTCGAACCAGGGGCTGGCGCGAAACCCGGCCGAGTTGGAGTTGCGGGACGGAGCTCAGAGAGGCACGGCA
>Ga0164292_10001198_pt1 | contig 20848 bp, 18 predicted proteins | sample GEODES117metaG_FD_111486 | JGI IMG/M metagenome (GOLD analysis project Ga0164292, IMG submission 111486) | Eutrophic lake water microbial communities from Lake Mendota, Wisconsin, USA - GEODES117 metaG | ecosystem: Environmental > Aquatic > Freshwater > Lake | place: USA: Lake Mendota...
ATATGTGTTGTGCTAAACACTCGGATGTCCTGTGCTTTGACATCTTCAAGGGCGTCGACAACGGTACGTTGTAGTTTAGTGATGTCCATAATTGATCCTATTAGGCTTTGAGCGGACGGTAAAGCCCGTGCTCGAGAATGTATTGCTCCACAACCTCAGGAAGGAGGTCTTGTGCGGACTGTTTGTGCGCAATCCGCTTGCGGATTGCTGACGCTGAAATATCCAGCGGTTGGAAAGGAATATCTAAAAGCTTGCGATGATGAGTGCTGAGCCAATGCTTTAGCGCATCTGGCGCAACGCATGTCGATCCAGGTCGTTGAGCAACCGCGAGGTGCACGCGCTCAACAATATCCGTCCATCGGTGCCAAGTACAAAAATTTGTTAATTGGTCAGCACCTAAGATCCAGAAATATTCATGCGCAGGCTCGAGTGCTTGTAATGTTTCAATTGTATAGGTTGGGCCAATTCTGTGTATTTCAATAGGATTGACTTCAAAGGCATTGATATCGCGTGTCGCGAGCTTGAGCATCTCGAGCCGATGCGAAGGGCTCGCACCAAGAGGAGCTCTTTGCCACGGTTGGCCTGCGGGGATCAGTTGTACTTGGTCCAGCTTGAGCGCGGTGATAGCTGCGTGAGCCAACGACAGATGCGCTTTGTGAACTGGGTCGAAACTTCCGCCAAGAAGCCCGATGCGCATTAGACCCACTGCCTTGGTTTGAGAAAATCGGCGAGTCGCGCTTCGGGTGTTCCAGGTTGAGGCTGCCAGTTGTATCGCCAGGCTGCCATTGGTGGCATGGATAGCAAAATTGATTCGGTACGACCACCAGATTGCAACCCAAAGAGCGTCCCTCGGTCAAAAACGAGATTGAATTCTACGTAGCGTCCTCTGCGATATGCTTGGAAATCCCTTTCGCGTTCACCATACTCAAGGCTGCGACGTTTTTCCACAATAGGCATATAGGCCGATAAAAAGGCGTCACCGACCGCGCGAAGCAAGGCGAAAGATGCCCCGAAGCCATGCGCGCTGAGATCATCAAAAAAAATGCCACCTACACCACGTGTTTCGTTTCGGTGTTTCAAATAGAAATATTCATCACACCATTTTTTATATTCATCATAGGCCGTGTCGCTGTGCGGCGCTAGCGCATCACGATTGACGCGATGAAAATGTTCGGCATCTTCTTCAAAGGGATAGTAGGGCGTCAAATCCATACCGCCACCAAACCAAAAGATATCTTTTTGGTCCGAGCCTTCTGCCGCCTTTGCTACAAACATGCGCACATTCATGTGCGTTGTCGGAATATAGGGGTTGCGTGGATGTAGGACCATCGAAACACCCATCGCTTCCCAGGGGCGACCCGCGACTTCGGGACGGTGAAGCGTCGCAGAAGGTGGCAAGGTCATCCCTTTGACATGGCTAAACAACACGCCTGCGCGCTAAAACAGTGTGCCGCCTTCAATGAGACGAGAGATGCCTCCGCCTCCTTCGGCACGAGTCCATTCATCGCTTTGAAATGCTTCGCCACCCGCTAATTCAAGAGCCGTCACGATGGATTGTTGTAAACCGATAAGATAGCTGCGGACTGCAGGCAAATCTACGATTGAATCCATGTTTGACTCCGAAGCAGGATGATTCATATATCAGGGCTCCAGGGCTCGCCAGCCAATGTCGGTTCTATACTGCGCGCCATTGAACTGAATCTGTTTGACTACGGCGTAGGCCCTTTTTTGTGTATCGCGCACCGTATCATCGAGCGCGGTGACACACAACACGCGGCCGCCGCTTGTTTGGAGAATCTGATTGTTGAGAGTCGTGCCGGCATGAAACACTACGCAATCGGAGGCTTCGGGGGGAATGCCTGTGATGGTATCGCCGAGTCGAGGCGTACCAGGGTAGTTGTCGCTTGCCATTACAACACCGAGAGCCGTTCTAGGATCCCAGTCAATCGATGCCTGGTCGAGCGTACCATTGACGCCATGCTCAAAAACCGACACGAGATCGCTGCGGATACGCATCATGATAGGTTGGGTTTCTGGGTCACCCATCCTGCAGTTAAATTCGAGTACTTTAATCGGACAGTCCGTTTCATGACCCTCTCCGATCATCAGGCCGGCATATAAAAATCCGGTAAAGGGAATGCCGTCAGCGGCCATGCCCGCGATTGTCGGATGGATTACCTCTTTCATGACGCGATTAAAAATGACGGAAGTCACGACTGGAGCAGGGGAGTAGGCACCCATGCCGCCTGTGTTAGGCCCCTGGTCTGCATCTTTGAGGCGTTTGTGATCTTGACTGGTGGCGAGAGGGAAAATGTTTTTGCCATCACACAAAACGATGAAGCTGGCTTCTTCGCCGAGCAGGCACTCCTCAATCACGACGCGTGCACCAGCAGCTCCGAGAGAGCCGTCACCCAACATTGCGTCGACCGCTGCGTGCGCTTCGTCCAAGGTTGTTGCGACGACGACCCCTTTGCCTGCTGCCAAGCCATCGGCCTTGATCACGATCGGTGCGCCCTGAGCGTTTATGTAACGGTGGGCAGCAGCAGGGTCGTTAAAGGTTTGGTAAGCGGCTGTTGGAATGCGGTGACGTACCATGAAGGCTTTGGCAAAGTCCTTGGAGCTTTCGAGCTGAGCGGCGGCGCGCGTGGGTCCGAAAATTTTTAGCCCTTGAGCGCGAAATGTATCAACAACACCTTGTGCTAAAGGGGCTTCGGGTCCCACGACTGTCAAGGCGATCTCATGCTCACGCACAAAGTCCGCTAACGCCAGAGGGTCGGATAGGGCGACATTGGAGGCGCCTTTCATCAGTGCTGTACCACCGTTACCGGGAGCAACATAGACATGCTCGACACGCTTGGATTGTAATAAACGCCAGGCCAATGCGTGCTCACGGCCACCTGAGCCAATAACAAGTAATTTCATGCGAATTTAGTCCTGCTCATCCATCACGGCGTTGGTATAGACCTCTTGGACATCATCGAGTGATTCCAGAGCATCGAGTAGTTTTTGCATTTTGATCGCGTCATCACCTGTGAGCTCGACTTCGTTATTAGGTTTCATCACGATATCAGCCATCTCAGGGACCAAGCCTTTAGCTTGCAAGGCATCGCGCACCGCTGCAAAGGCGGTTGTGGCACAGGTGACTTCGATCACGCCTTCTTCGTCGGTCACGACATCGTCTGCGCCGGCATCAAGTGCGGCTTCCATGACGACGTCTTCAGAAGTGCCCGGCGCAAAGACAAACTGCCCACAATGCGTGAACATAAAGGCGACCGAACCTTCTTGGCCGAGGTTGCCTCCATTTTTAGAGAGCGCATGACGCACGTCTGCAACCGTTCTGGTGCGATTATCCGTCATGCAGTCCACGACGACTGCTGCGCCGCCCACTCCATAACCTTCGTAGCGGATCTCGTCGTAGTTGGCGCCATCAGCTCCACCAGCGCCGCGCGTGATGGCGCGCTGAATATTGTCTTTGGGCATGTTGGCCGCGGTGGCCTTGTCCCAAGCCATGCGCAACCTGGGATTTGCATCAGGATCGGCACCTCCCGCACGGGCGGCAACGGTGACTTCACGAATGATTTTGGTCCAAAGTTTTCCGCGTTTGGCATCCTGGCGACCTTTACGGTGCTGGATATTGGCCCATTTGCTGTGTCCGGCCATAGTTTTCCTGCAATTTGTCTAGGTAAAACCGCATTTTACCTTGCGCACGATATAAACTCATGCGTTGTGAAATCTTCCATTTTTTTGCATTTCCCTATTTTTTGCCTGGAGCATGTATGAGCAATCTAGTTAAAGCCATTCGTATTGAAAAAAACGGCGGACCTGAGGTCTTGCAACTTGTTCAGGTCGAGGTTCCAGCTCCTGGGGACAATGAAATTACGATTCAGCAGCATGCCGCTGGCTTGAACTTCATCGATATCTATTTCCGTGATGGTCTTTACAAGAGTCCGCTACCACACGGTCTGGGTTTCGAAGGCGCAGGAATTGTGACTGCGGTCGGCAAGGCCGTGACACGCTTCAAAGAAGGTGACCGAGTCGCCTACGGGCAGAGCCCGATTGGCGCGTATGCACAAGCACGTAATGTGCCCGCCGCTCAGGTTGTCAAGTTGCCCGAAGGCATTAGCTTCGAAGAAGCCGCCGCGATGATGCTCAAAGGCCTGACTGTTCAATATCTGTTGCGTCAGACATATCGGATCAAAGAAGGCGAAACCATTTTGTTTCACGCCGCCGCCGGTGGTGTCGGACTGATCGCGTGTCAGTGGGCTAAAGCTCTTGGTGTGAAAGTTATTGGCACTGCGTCCAGTCCTGAAAAAGCTGCACTTGCCAAGGCCCATGGTGCCTGGGAAGTGATTGATTATTCAAAGGAAAATGTCGCTGAGCGCGTGCTTGAGCTGACCGGTGGCAAGAAAGTGCCTGTGGTGTATGACGGCGTGGGCAAGGACACTTGGATGACCTCGCTGGACTGCTTGCAGCCTCGTGGCTTGATGGTGAGCTACGGCAACGCTTCAGGTCCTGTCGAAGGCGTGGCTTTAGGTATTTTGGCTGCAAAAGGCTCGTTGTATGTGACGCGTCCAACCTTGGCCATTCACGTCAACACACCAGAAAAAATGCAAGCTGCAGCAGATGAGCTTTTTGAAATGGTGTTGGCCAAGAAGATCAAAATCCGTATCGATCAGCGTTATCCGCTGGAGCAGGCAGGCGAGGCTCAAACAGCCTTGGCTGCCCGCAAAACAACTGGTGCGACGATCTTTACCCTGAAATAAGTCTGCGTTACTTGTTGGCCTCGTGATGGTAACGCGTCACAAGGTCAACCTCATTTTTTGAGCCCAACACCACACCAACGCGTTGGTGCAGGCTGGTAGGTTGAATGTCAAGAATGCGCTGGCTACCGTCCGTCGAGGCGCCTCCAGCCTGTTCGACCAGCATACTCATGGGGTTGGCTTCGTACATCAAGCGTAATTTGCCTGGTTTTCCGGGTTCGCGCGCGTCCCAAGGGTACATAAAGATGCCGCCCCGGGTAATCAGGCGATGCACATCAGCCACCATTGCGGCAATCCAGCGCATATTAAAGTCTTTGCCGCGGATGCCCGTTTTACCGGCCAGGCACTCATCAATGTAGCGACGCACTGGAGGTGCCCAGTGGCGCATGTTGGACATATTGATCGAAAACTCTTTCGTGTCGGCCGGAATCGTCATATTTTCGTGGGTCAGGATCCAGGAACCCATTTCACGATCAAGCGTAAAGCCAACAACGCCTTGTCCAATGGTCAGCACCAGCATGGTCTGTGGGCCATAGATGGCATAGCCGGCGACGACCTGTGTGCTGCCTGGCTGCAAAAAGTCTTCTTCAGTGATTTCGCGACCGGAGGCACTTGCTGGTGCGCGAAGTACGGAGAAGATGGTGCCGATCGACACGTTCACATCGATATTTGAAGAGCCATCCAAAGGATCAAAGAGCAAGAGAAACTCGCCTTTGGGATAGCGATTGGGAATCAGGTGAATGGTTTCCATCTCCTCAGAGGCCATTGCAGCGAGATGGCCACCCCACTCATTAGCCTCTAGCAGAACCTCATTGGAGATGACGTCGAGCTTTTTTTGGACCTCGCCTTGTACATTTTCACTCTCTAGACTACCGAGTACACCGCCTAGGGCACCTTTGCTGACGGCATGGCTGATGGTTTTACAGGCTCTGGAGACGATTTCAATCAACAAGCGGACTTCTGAGCTTAGGGCGTGCTCGGCACGCTGTTGCTCAACGAGGTACTGGGTGAGTGTTTTGCGTTTCATGATGTGATATCAAAGTGTGAAGGTCTAAGTGTAGGCGAGGTTGATTCGGTCAGTAAAACTCAAATTGCAAGCGCCTTGGAGATGATTTCCAAGGTATTGCGTGAAAGATTGGGCTCATCGGCGACTCGCTTGAGTTCACGCTGCATTTGATCACGCGCTGTTGGGATAAATCTTGCCCAATGATCAAAAGCGCGTGCGAGTCGCGCGGCGATTTCAGGGTTGAGTGCATCAAGTGAAAGCACTTGGTCTGCCCAATACCGGTAGCCACTGCTGTCCGCTGCGTGAAGTCCGCGTATGTTTGCAAAACAAAAACTGAAAATCACTGATCGTGCGCGGTTGGGATTGCGCAGCGTAAAAGCAGGATGGGCCATGAGGCCGATCAGGTCTTCGATTGAGGTTTGCGCAGAGGAGGCTTGCACCGCAAACCACTTGTCGATAACAAGCGGGTCGTGCTGCCAGTTTTCATAAAAAGCAGAGAGGACGTCGCTTGTGCGTGTTCCATGCGTTTCGTGCACGAGGACACCCAATGCAGCCATTCTGTCTGTCATATTGGTGGCATGATTGAATTGTTGAAACGCGAACTCAATGGCCTGGGCGTCTTGGGCAGAAACGAGATAAGAAAGCGCGAGGTTTTTAAGCGCCCGCTTGCCTGAAGGACCTGGTGCTGGAGAGTAGTGACCAGGTGTTGCATTTGAATGATAGATCTCCATGAGTTCAGCGCGAAAGTGCTGGCTCAACTTTCGCTTGAGGGTCGAACGCGCCTGAGAAATTGCAATCGGGTCCATCTCGTCCATGCGTTCGAGCATCATTTTTTCGATGGGCAGACTTAATGCGCGCGCCAAGTATCCCGCATCGAGGTTGTTGTTTTGCAGCATGGAACCCCATGCTTTGATCATTATGGGGTCCGGATCGCATGTTTGGCCGGTTTGTCTCCAGGATGCCGCCATGCTGAGAAGCTGTCGACTCGCGAGTTCTTGGCCAGACTCCCAGCGGGCGAAGGCATCCTGGTCGTACGACGAGAGTAGCGCGAGCTCATGGTTGGAGTAGGGGTAGATGAGATTGACGGGGGCAGAGAAATGACGCAGCAAAGAGGGGGTTGGTCTGCTGGAGACATTTTCGAAGCCCCAGGTTTGTGTCTCTTGGGTGAGTTCGAGCATCTGTTCGGTCAGCGGAGCACCAGTTCGAGGATCCTGACCGATGACGATTGGTTCGCCCTGAGCGTCAAGCAGCCCGATGATGATGGGGATATGGAAAGGAAGTTTTGGCGCGTTTGCGTGTTTTTCAACACCGACTGGAGGGCACTGCTGGGTGAGCGTGAGCGAACACCGCTGCGCTTTATCGTCGTAGGCAAGCGAAGCAGTGACACGAGGTGTCCCCGCCTGGCTGTACCAGCGTTTGAATTGTTCTAGGCTTTTACCGGGGTTTGCGCGTTGTAACGCCCAGTTCATCGCCTCAACAAAGTCATCGCAGGTGACCGCTTGGCCATCGTGTCGTTTGAAATATTCATCCATCCCCAAGCGAAACACGTGTTCGCCCAAGAGTGTGTGCATCATGCGTATGACTTCTGCACCTTTTTCATAAACCGTTGACGTATAAAAATTGCCGATTTCTTGGTAACTTTCAGGACGGATCGGGTGCGCCATCGGTCCGCTGTCTTCTGGAAACTGCGCAGCCCGCAAGTTAACGACATCATCGATACGTTTGATGGCGCGCGCACTCGCCGCACCGGATTGATCAAGCCCTTGCGCCATCATGTCCGCGGTAAACTCTTGGTCTCTGAATACGGTGAGGCCTTCTTTAAGGCTTAACTCAAACCAGTCGCGGCACGTAACGCGGTTGCCCGTCCAGTTGTGAAAGTACTCGTGTCCGATGACGGCTTCAATTGCATGATAATTGGCATCGGTCGCCGTATTGGGATCGGCAAGTACGAAGGCGGCATTGAAAATATTGAGGCCTTTGTTTTCCATCGCCCCCATGTTGAAGTCCCGTGCGGCTACGATCATGAAACGATCAAGATCAAGTTCGAGTCCGAAACGTTGCTCATCCCAGCGAAGCGAGCGTTCTAGAGACTCCATGGCCCATTCGGTTTGGCTTTCTGAACCGGGATCGCTATAAACCTGTAACAAAACATCGCGACCGCTCGCGGTCATGCTTTGGTGCTCTCGACAGGCAAAATCTCCGGCGACCAAGGCAAATAAATAGCTAGGTTTTGCAAACGGATCATGCCATTGAACTTCGTGACGATGGTTTTCGAGGTCTCTTTTTTCAGTCAGATTACCGTTTGATAAAAGGAGCGGGTATTGGGTACGGTCGGCGCGCAACGTCACGTGATAGACCGACATGACGTCTGGGCGGTCAGCAAACCAAGTGATTTTTCTAAAACCTTGTGCTTCGCATTGTGTAAACAGACTTTTACCAGAAACGTAAAGACCTGAGAGGCTGGTGTTTTTGGCGGGTTGACACGTGCTGACAATGACAATGTCAGCCTCATCGGGGACATCCATCAGTGTCAGTGTGGTCTCAGATACTAAGTATTGCGAACCGGTGAGCAAATGGCCATTGATATGAACAGATATCAGCGCTAGATCCTCCCCGTTTAAGACGAGGTTTGAGACTCTAGGCAAATCTTGTCGACGCTGAACCCTGAGCTGCGTCCGAACCCATGTGAGTTCTGCCTCTAGCTCAAACTCGAGTTTGACGCTGGGTATGCGAAAAGCAAAGGGACGGTAGTCCTCGCGTCGAATGGTGGTGCCGGTTTCTGTGCGCATGCGTTCATCCAAAAAGATTTCACTTCATTGTATTAGTCAGCCGCCTAAAACTGATTAAATCACTTCTGTTGAACCCCAAATCTGCCCTATGATTAGGATTCGCTTCTTTTTAATCATGAAAACGCTATGAACTCAACACTAGAAGTCCGTCCACTTTCAGGTTCCGTGGGTGCAGAAATCCATGGTATTGATTTGCAGGGTGCGCTTAGCGATAGTCAAATCGCCCAGATTCGTGAAATTTGGTTGAAGTACGGAGTGATTTTCTTTCGTAATCAGCCGCTCGAGCTTGCAACGTTTCAGCGGTTCGCGATGCGCTTTGGCGAAGTTGTGGAATACCCCTTCGTGAAGGGATTACCCGATTTTCCTATGATTATTCCAGTTTTAAAATTACCTCACGAAAAGCATAATTTTGGTGGGGTCTGGCATACGGATACAACGTATTTAAAAGAGCCTCCCATGGCGACGATGTTGATCGCACGTGAGATTCCGCCTTACGGTGGAGATACCTTGTTTTCGAGTAATTATGCCGCCTTTGAGGCACTTTCACCCGCGTTGCAAGAGACCTTGACAGGGATGTACGCGGTCAATTCCTCCGCCAAAGCCGCGGTGACGAAAACTCGCGAAGACCGTCTGGCCGACTCGGCCAAAGCTTCTGAGCGGGAAGATCTCAGTGCCGAACATCCTGTTGTGCGGGTCCATCCTGAAACAGGCCGTCGGGCTCTCTATATTAATCCGGGGCACACCACTCGTTTTGTAGGCTGGACCGAAGAAGAAAGCGAGCCTTTACTGAAATATTTGTTTGCGCATCAGGTGAGGCCTGAATTTACGTGTCGCTTTGCTTGGCATGTCGGCTCGATTGCCTTGTGGGATAACCGTTGTGTTTTACATAATCCTATTAATGATTATCACGGACATAAACGTTTGCTGCATCGCATCACGTTAAAGGGTGACAAACCTAAATAAGCGGAATCTTATTAGGAATCTTATTATTTAAGTCGTTCAATTTTTTAATTGATTATCACCATTAAGTGAAAAGTAAATGAAAATAACATTACGCAATATCGCTACAACGCTAGCGGCTGTCTTTGGCCTGGTCTCTGCCCCCTTATCATTTAATGCTTTAGCTCAAATACCTTCGGAATTAGCCGGCAAGTCCATTAAGATTATCGTTCCTCAAGCCGCAGGTGGGGCTTCGGATGCGATTTCTCGCTTGATGGCCGCGGAGCTGAGTCAACGTTGGAACACCACGATTGTTGTAGAAAATCGTCCAGGTGCGGGTGGCAATATTGGTAGTGAAGCTGTCGCCAAATCCCCAAGCGACGGAACGACATGGTTAATGAGTTACTCTGGCACCCACGCGATTAATCCTTCTTTGTATAAGAAAATGTCTTTTGACATGGTCAAGGAGTTAGCGCCGATTGGTTCGCTTGCGACCTTGCCTTTTGTCTTAGTCGTCAATCCCGCCTTGCCGGTGAAAAATATCGCTGAATATGTCGCTTATGCGAAAGCCAATCCAGGAAAAATTAATATTGCCTCCTCGGGCAATGGCTCAGTGAATCATTTGTTGAATGAAATGCTTGGTTTGGCTGCGGATATTAAAACCACCCATGTGCCTTATAAAGGCGTGGCGCCAGCGCTGACGGATGTGATTGGCGGCCAAGTGCAAGGTGTCTATGCGAGCGCCCCCTCTGTGATGGGTCAAATTACAAGCGGTGCGGTACGTCCTTTGGCGGCGTCTGCAACCCGAAGGTCCGCGGCATTGCCCGATTTACCTACGTTTGGAGAGGCTGGCTACCCTGCGTTAGCCTTGGATTCGTGGTTTGCATTTTTTGTCAATAGCTCGACACCCCTTGCTTTGCGGGAAAAAATACACGCTGAACTGAATAAGGTGTTGGCTGATCCCAAAGTGGTTGAGCAACTACGTAAACGTGGCGCTGAAACCTTGGTGACAACGCTGCCTGAATTTCAAAAAATTATTAATAATGATTTAGAGCAGTGGGGTAAAGCAGTGCGTGCTTCCGGTGCCACCATTGATTAATCATTTTTAGCATTTATTTGGAGACCGTTTTAAGAATAAATATGGCCGAGATCACTCGGCCATATTTATTCTTACGTTCTTTTCTACAGAGGTGAATATAGATTAGATTAAAAACTGCTGGCGTGGCTGACCATTTTTTTCTGCTTCTACGATCCAAAGAGGTGCTTTGCCTCGACCTGTCCAGGTTGCTGAGGTAGCAGGATGACGGTATTTTGGGGCAACTGGCTTTTTAGTTCCGACGGTTTTTACCGTCTTTTGTGCCACGACTTTCTTAGCCTTAGTTCCTGTTTTACCAAAGGCAGCTGCAATTTCATCAGGAGTGATGCCATACTCTTTCATGGAGCGCACAATGCCTGAAATAACCGGTTTGCGTTGTTTGCTTTGTAAGAGTTCAGCTTGCTTTTGCAAGCGTTCGATTTCTTTATGAATTTTTGCTTGCTGATTAACGTAGTTTTGACGACTCATGTCACTGCCTTTTTAAGAAAAATATAAAATACCCGTTATTAAATTTATTAAATCTATTAAATCTTATTTTATACATAAAACCCACCTAAATAAAAATGTGGGAAATATCACTAGGGTATATGCGCATATAAAACACTGCACGCGTGTTTTTTTACAAAACTCTGTGGAAGTTAATTGTCGATTCGAAGATTAATCAAAGTAATAGTTAAACTTAATTCAATGAAAACCAATTTAAATTTAAATTAGTTTATTGAAATATTCATTTGGACATCAATATGCCATTAAATATGCCTTTAGTGAATTCGGCCATTAACTGCTTGACTGCCCCCTTCAAGGTCGCTGCGATTCAAATGGTCTCGGCGGCTAGCGTCGAGCGCAATATTGAGATTGCTGGTCAGTGGATAGCAAAGGCAGCCGAGCAAGGGGCGCAGCTCGTTGTTTTGCCAGAATATTTTTGTTTAATGGGTCGCAAAGAAACCGATAAACTGGCCGTGGCTGAAACGGAAGGGGCAGGGCCGATTCAAGATTTTTTATCGAGCACCGCAAAAAAATATCGTATTTATGTGTCGGCGGGTAGTCTGCCGCTCGTCTCACCCGACGCGGGCCGGGTATTTAATACGCAGCTTGTCTACAACCCGAATGGCGATCAAATTGCGCGCTACGACAAAATCCATTTATTTAGTTTTGCCCGGGGCGCGGAAAGCTACGATGAATCTCGGGCTATTTTGGCAGGGGGAAAAGTTTCCCGTCTTCAGACGCCTGACATTACTTTAGGCTTATCTATTTGCTATGACCTCAGATTTCCTGAGCTATATCGAGCCATGGGACAAGTGGACTTGATATTGGTGCCTTCGGCATTTACTTATACGACAGGAAAAGCCCATTGGGAGATTTTGCTTAGAGCCCGCGCGATCGAAAACCAGTGCTACGTTTTAGCGCCTGCGCAAGGCGGGCAGCACGAGAATGGACGTCGCACCTGGGGGCATTCTATGTTGATTGACCCCTGGGGAGATATCCTAGAGGTGTTACCCGAGCATGAGGGTATCGTAAGCGGTACGATAGAGCCTCATCGTTTAATAGAAGTCCGACAATCCCTGCCGGCACTTTCGCATCGAACTATATTTGCTGATAAATGAAACTGATTGATCCTGCCATCGCTGCTCTCTCCACCGCCAAATCCCTGCTGCTGGACCCTTGGGGTTTAAGCGAGTCCGATATCAACCGCGCGCTCGGAGATATTTTTACGCACAAGGTCGATTACGCGGATTTGTATTTTCAATACACTCGCAGCGAAGGTTGGAGTCTCGAAGAAGGGATCGTCAAGACAGGTAGTTTTTCTATTAGCCAAGGCGTGGGTGTGCGTGCAGTGGCGGGCGAGAAAACAGCGTTTGCCTATTCAGACACCTTGTCTCCTGATGCCTTATTATCGTCGGCGCATGCCGTGCGCAGCATTGCGCGCCAAGGCGCTGGTAAAGCGCGCGTCTCAGCGGGTCAGCGTGCACGAGCACAAAGCCTGTACCCACCGGTCGATCCTTTATTGACCATGTCGGCACCAGACAAAGTAGGCCTGCTCGAGCGTGTAGAGAAAATGGCGCGGGCCAAGGACCCACATGTCAAGCAGGTCATGGCGAGTCTCGGTATGGAGTATGACGTGGTCATGATTGCAGGTAGCGATGGTCGTTTGTCCGCAGACGTTCGTCCTCTGGTGCGTTTGTCGCTGTCCGTCGTCGTTGAACGTAATGGGCGCAGAGAAACCGGTAATGCGGGTGGCGGCGGTCGTTCTGGACTTGAGTACTTTTCCGATGAGATTTTACGCCAGTACGTGGACTCAGCAGTGCACGAGGCGATGGTCAATCTAGACGCACGCCCAGCTCCCGCAGGTGAGATGACCGTGGTGCTTGCGGCGGGCTGGCCCGGCATCTTGTTGCACGAGGCTGTTGGTCATGGTTTGGAGGGTGACTTCAACCGCAAAGGCTCGAGTGTTTTTTCTGGCAAGGTGGGTCAGCGCGTGGCATCCAAAGGGGTGACCGTCGTCGATGATGGCACTATCCAAGGCCGACGCGGGTCTCTAAACGTCGATGACGAAGGCAACGCCACGCAGCGCAATGTGCTAATCGAAGACGGTATCTTGCGCGGCTATCTTCAGGACACCTTGAATGCGCGTCTGATGAAAACGGGTGTCACCGGAAACGGACGCCGCGAATCGTTTGCGCATTTACCAATGCCACGCATGACCAATACGTTCATGTTGTCCGGACGTGAAGAGCCAGAGGAAATGATTAGCTCGGTCAAAAAAGGTATTTACGCCGCAAATTTTGGTGGTGGCCAGGTTGACATCACCAGCGGCAAGTTCGTGTTTTCAGCTTCCGAAGCCTACATGATCGAAAACGGTCGTATTACTTATCCCATCAAAGGGGCGACTTTAATTGGTAGCGGTCCGGAGTCGATGAATAGCGTGAGTATGATTGGCAACAACATGAAGCTTGATTGCGGCGTGGGTACGTGTGGCAAAGAAGGCCAGAGTGTGCCCGTCGGTGTCGGCATGCCGACGATCAAGATGGAAGGTTTGACCGTTGGCGGTACTGCCTGAGTTTTATATTATTTTTTAATCGATTTGTTATATGTTTTAGGAGTGAGTTGTGCCACACAATACCGATGACCTGCGTATTCGCGAGATCAAGGAGCTTGCTCCACCTTCGCATGCGATGAGTGAAAATCCCTGCACGCCCGAAGTCTCCTCGCTCGTGTTCGAGACGCGTCAATCGTTACATCGTATTTTGCATGGCATGGATGATCGCTTGGTGGTCGTCATCGGACCGTGTTCGATTCACGACACCAAAGCAGCCATCGAGTATGCAAAAAAACTCAAAGCCCAGCGCGAGCGCTTAAGCGGTGAGCTTGAAATTGTGATGCGTGTGTATTTTGAAAAACCTCGTACGACTGTCGGCTGGAAAGGGCTCATCAATGACCCTGAGCTCGATGGCAGCTTTAACATCAACAAGGGTCTGCGTACGGCTCGTAGCTTGTTGCTCGAGATTAATGCAATGGGCTTGCCTGCAGGCTGCGAGTTTTTAGACATGATTACGCCTCAGTACATCGCTGATCTTGTTTCATGGGGCGCAATCGGTGCTCGCACGACCGAGAGTCAAGTGCACCGCGAGTTGGCTTCCGGTTTGTCTTGTCCTGTGGGCTTTAAAAATGGGACAGACGGAAATGTCCGCATCGCTGTCGATGCCATGAAGGCTGCCTCGCAGCCGCATCACTTTTTGTCTGTCACAAAAGCAGGCCACTCGGCCATTGTGTCGACGCTTGGTAACGAAGACTGCCACGTCATTTTGAGAGGAGGCAAAGCGCCTAACTTTGATGCTGCGAGTGTGCAAGCCGCATGCGACGAAATGGCCAAAGCCGGACTGGCTCAACGTGTCATGATTGATGCCAGCCACGCTAACAGTAATAAAATACCAGAAAATCAACCCGCGGTGTGTGCAGATGTCGGTTCACAGATTGCTCAAGGCGAGACACGAGTGATGGGTCTGATGATCGAGAGTCATCTCGTGGCGGGTCGCCAGGACTTGATCGCAGGCCAGCCGCTGGTTTACGGCCAAAGCGTGACGGACGGCTGTATCGACTGGGACAGCTCGGTCAAGGTTCTCGAAGCACTGGCTGACTCTGTTCGTGAACGTCGTCGCACCTTGCTTAAAAACGAGCAGTAGCGCGATTGCTCAACCGAATCGACTGAGTTAAACCAAAGGGCATGTTGATATGAACGCACCACACGATATTCAATCTCTGCGTTGTCCACTTCCGGAGGAAATGATCACCAAGTTGAAAGTTCGATTTGGTGATCGCTTCTCTATGGCTAATGCCGTCAGAGATCATCATGGTCGCGATGAGTCACCGTATCCGTCGATGTTGCCCGATGGGGTGGTATTCGCTGAAAGTACAGATGAGGTTGTTGCGGTCGTCAAACTGTGCGATGAACATGGTGTACCGCTGATCCCCTATGGTTCTGGCTCATCCTTAGAAGGTCATATTTTGGCGGTACAAGGTGGCATCAGCTTGGATCTGACCAGGATGAATAAGATTATCGCGCTGCACGCGGAGGATCAAACGGTTACGGTGCAGGCAGGCTTGACGCGCAAACAGCTTAATGAACAGATTCGAGACACGGGTTTGTTTTTCCCGATTGATCCGGGCGCCGATGCTTCGCTAGGTGGAATGTCGGCGACGCGTGCTTCGGGAACAAATGCCGTGCGGTATGGAACGATGCGTGAAAACGTTGTGAATCTTACCGTGGTGACGGCGCAAGGCAATGTGATCCGGACGGCACGTCGTGCAAGAAAATCATCGGCCGGTTACGATTTGACGCGCCTGTTTGTAGGCAGCGAGGGCACGCTCGGTGTCATCACAGAAGTTACCGTAAAACTGTATCCTCAGCCAGAGGCCGTTAGCGCGGCGGTCTGTAATTTCCCGAGCGTGCATGAAGCGGTTGCATGCGTGATTCAGACCATACAACTTGGCGTGCCTGTTGCGCGTGTCGAGTTGATGAACGCGGATGCCGTGCGAGCAAGTAATCTCTACAGCAAGCTGACCTTGCGTGAAACACCTCTGTTACTGTTTGAGTTTCACGGCAGCGACGCGAGTGTCAAAGAGCAGGCCCAGACGGTGCAAGAGCTTGCCAAGGATTGTGGCGGTATGGACTTTGAATGGGCTGAGCGTCCCGAGGATCGCAATCGACTCTGGACTGCGCGCCACAATGCGTATTTTGCTGGCTTGCAGTTACGTCCCGGCTGCAAGGCCAGTACGACCGATGTCTGTGTGCCTATTTCCAGACTTGCCGAGTGTATTGATGCCGCCACAGAGGCATTGTCAAAGGTCAGTTTCCCCAGCACGATTGTGGGCCACGTGGGTGACGGCAATTTTCATGTGCTGATGTTGCTTGATCCCAACAGCGAGAGCGAGTGGCAGGAGTCCGAGCGCTTGAACTATCAATTGGTGACACAGGCGATTGATGCGGACGGTACTTGTACGGGTGAGCACGGCATTGGCCTTCATAAAAAACAGTTCATGGCGCGTGAGCATGGTGAAGACGCCCTCGATCTGATGCGTACCCTCAAACAGTCCTTTGATCCCAAGAATATCCTCAATCCTGGAAAGGTCATTGATCCTCGCATTTAGGACAAACATCGGGTAAGTCCCGTCCTGCGCAAACTTATTTTCGGCGCTATTGTTATGTCCTATGAATGCGATTATCGATACTGGCTTGTCTCCCTTGATGGTGCCACCCAAAGAAGCGGTGGTTCTTGCTCTGCGCGCTGCGGTGCCTCCGCATTGCGTGCTCAGTCGCGAGGAGGAAACTCGGCCGTATGAGTGTGATGGATTGTCTTTGTACCGATCCCTGCCCATGGCTGTGGTGTTGCCTGAGACAGAGGCACAAGTTCAAAATGTTTTAAAAGTTTGCAAACGTCTGAACGTGCCTGTCGTGGCGCGAGGCGCTGGTACAGGACTATCGGGTGGCGCAATGCCTCATGCCCAGGGCGTCTTGTTGGGTCTCGCCAAATTCAATCAGATTAAACATATCGATGCAGAGGCCGCTCTGGCTGTGGTTCAGCCCGGTGTTCGTAATTTGGCAGTCTCAGAAGCTGCCGCGCCTTATGGTTTGTATTACGCCCCGGACCCCTCTAGTCAGATTGCTTGCACGATAGGAGGCAATGTCGCCGAAAACTCTGGGGGTGTACATTGTCTGAAGTATGGTCTGACGATTCATAATGTACTCAAAGTCCGCATGGTGACGATGGAGGGAGAGATTGTCGAACTCGGCTCTCTGGCTCCAGATAGTCCCGGTCCAGATTTATTATCTGTCTTCGTTGGCTCAGAGGGCATGCTGGGTGTGGTGACCGAGGTCACCTTGCGTTTGACTCCCAAGCCTGCTTTGGCAAGTGTCATCATGGCAAGTTTTGATGACGTGGAAAAGGCCAGTGACGCTGTGGGCAAGATTATCGGTGCGGGCATCATTCCTGCCGGTCTTGAGATGATGGACAAACAGGCGACGCAGATGGTGGAGCCTTTTGTGAAAGCCGGCTACGACATGGATGCAGAGGCGATTCTTTTATGCGAGTCGGATGGCACCATCGAAGAAGTCGCCGAAGAGTTGCAGCGTATGGAGCAGGTATTTCAGCGTGCTGGGGCGACACGACTTCAGGTTTCAACCAGCGAAGCCGAGAGATTAAAGTTTTGGGCAGGCCGTAAAAATGCCTTTCCGGCTGCTGGCCGCGTTTCTCCTGATTACTACTGCATGGATGGCACGATTCCACGACGTCGCTTGGGTCATGTTTTAAAGGCGATTCAAGCGATGGAGACGCAGTTTGGATTGCGATGCGCCAATGTGTTTCATGCGGGTGACGGCAACCTCCATCCTTTGATTTTGTTTAATTCAAACATCGAAGACGAAGTCCGGCGTGCCGAGGATTTCGGCGCCGCGATTCTTGAGCTGTGCGTCGAAGTCGGTGGCACCATTACCGGTGAGCACGGTGTTGGTATGGAAAAGATTAATCAGATGTGTGTGCAGTTTAATCGCGATGAGCTTGATATGTTTATGGCGGTCAAGCGCGCCTTTGATCCGGCTTGTTTGCTCAACCCGGAAAAGGTCATACCTACTTTGGCGCGTTGTGCCGAGTACGGCAAAATGCACGTGCATGGCGGAGCGCTTGCCTTTCCAGATTTACCGAGATTTTGACGGATGACAAACTACGAGATTTCTCAGTTGATCGAGCAAGTATTGTCTGCGCGCGCGAGCTTTAAGCCTATTCGGATTCGAGGCGGCGATACCAAATCTTTTTATGGCAACACCTTCGACCGTGCCGGAGAAACACCGGTAGTCTTGGACATGCGCAGTGCGCGCGGGATCGTTAACTACCATCCCTCGGAGTTGGTCATCACCGCCTTGGCGGGTACGCCATTGCAGGAGATTGTCGACACCTTGGATGCATCAGGTCAGATGCTCGCCTTTGATCCACCTGCCTTTGGCGCAGGGGCGACGATTGGTGGCTGCGTATCTGCAGGTCTTGCCGGACCAGGGCGATATGCGGCAGGGCCGGTCAAGGATTATGTGCTAGGGGTACATTTGCTGGATGCGCAAGGGCGCATTCTAAAGTTTGGTGGCGAGGTCATGAAAAACGTGGCAGGGTATGACGTCTCGCGTTTACTGACAGGTGCTTTGGGGATGTTTGGTGCCTTGACGCAGGTTTCCATCAAGGTGGCGCCTAAACCTTTCGAGGTTTGTACGCTTGAGTGGGATATGGATGAGTCCACCGCCTTGGCGAAATGTCTGAGTTGGCGGCCCAAACCTTTACCTATTTCGGCAACCTCATGGGAGTCAATCGGTGGATCGGGACGTTTACGAGTCCGTTTGGCTGGCGCTGCCGCAGCACTCTTGTCGGCAAGGCAAGCGCTTGGCGGGGACATCATGGATCCGGATGAGGCAACGCTGTATTGGATTGCATTGAAAGAGCAGACTCTCCCGTTTTTTGCGACATCTGTTTTGTGGCGTGTGGCTTGCGCGCCTGGTACGCCAGCGCTGAATGCTGGACCTACGCTCATCGAGTGGGGTGGAGGTCAACGTTGGATTGCTGCCGAGGCGGATCCGCAGTCATTACGCAGTTTGGCTGAGCGTGTGGGTGGGCATGCGACGCTTTTCAGGCAAGCGCAAGGCAAGGCTTTACCACTACAGGGTGTATTTCACCCTCTGAGCCAAGGTGCCGCAACTATTGTGCGAAGACTCAAGGAAGAGTTTGACCCGAAATCGGTTTTCAACCCCGGTCGTTTGATCGCAGGTCTATAACGAGACAATCATGCAGACCAATTTGGCGCAGTGGGCACGTGAATCCAAGCTCGGACAAGAAGCCGATGATATTTTGCGTCGTTGCGTGCATTGTGGTTTCTGTACTGCGACATGTCCAACCTACCAGGTGCTTGGCGATGAGCTAGACAGCCCGAGGGGGCGCATCTATCTGATCAAAGAGGTTCTCGAGGGAAAAGAGCCCACGCAGGCTACGCAACAGCATTTAGATCGTTGCCTGACTTGCCGCAACTGCGAAACAACGTGCCCCTCCGGAGTCGAGTATGGTCATCTCGTCGATATCGGACGTCAGATCGTCGAAGAAAAAGTGCAACGTCCTTTAGGTCAACGGCTTCAACGCACACTCTTGCGCGAGGGTCTGACGTCGCGTTTCTTTGCGCCTGCTTATAAACTGGGGCAGTCACTGCGCGATTGGTTACCAGAAACATTGCAACGTAAGGTCATTGCGCCTAGGCCGGTTGGCGATCGCCCAATGACTTCTAGGCTTGCTCGTCAAGTTCTTTTGTTATCGGGTTGTGTTCAGCCTACGATGATGCCCTCGATTGATGCCGCAACGATTCGAGTGCTGAATCGTCTGGGGATTGGGACGCAAGTCGTGGCGGGGGCTGGCTGTTGCGGTGCGCTGAGCTTTCATCTCGACGATCAAGAGCGCGCGCGTGCGCAGATGCGTCAAAACATTGATGCGTGGCTCCCTTATGTCGAGTCTGGCAAGATCGAGGCTATCGTCATGAATGCTTCAGGCTGTGGGGCGATGGTCGTCGAGTACGCCCATCATCTTAGGGATGACCCAGTGTATTTGCCCAAGGCAGAAAAAATTGTTTCTTTTGTGCGGGATATTGCACAGGTTGTCGGGCCTCATGCGCAGGCGCTTGCGCAACATATTGATATCTCGAAACTCCCGCAGAGACCTGTTTTTCATCCGCCATGCACCCTGCAGCATTGGCAAGGCTTACGTCCAGCCAGTGAGCAGCTGCTAGCCGCGCTTGGACTGACTTTGCAACCTTTTACCGAAGCGCATCTGTGTTGCGGCTCAGCCGGGGCTTATTCCGTATTGCAGCCAGAGATTTCGACAGCCTTGCGTGATCGCAAGCTGGAGCACCTGAATGCAGCCAAACCAGACATGATGTTGTCGTCCAATATTGGCTGCATCGGACATTTGCAAAGCGGGACGGACACGCCGGTCCGTCACTGGATCGAAGCAGTCGATGCTGCATTGAAATAATTAAGAGTGATCGACCGCTTTGACCAAGTCTTCAATCACTTTCTTGGCATCGCCAAAAACCATCATGGTTTTGTCCATGTAGAACAGATCGTTATCCAAGCCTGCATAGCCTGAAGCCATGGAACGTTTGTTCACAATAATGGTTTTGGCTTTGTAGGCCTCGAGGATCGGCATGCCGGCAATCGGAGACTTAGGGTCCGTTTTGGCGGCGGGGTTAACGACGTCATTGGCGCCCAACACCAACACCACATCTGTCTGCGCAAATTCGCTGTTGATGTCTTCCATCTCGAACACTTGATCGTAGGGCACTTCGGCCTCGGCGAGCAGCACGTTCATATGACCTGGCATACGTCCTGCAACAGGGTGAATCGCGTATTTCACGGTCACACCGCGCTCGGTGAGTTTTTCAGCCAGCTCTTTGAGTGCATGCTGGGCTCGCGCGACAGCCAAACCATAGCCTGGCACGATAGTGACGGTTTCTGCGTTGGTCAACAGAAACGCGACATCATCGGAGCTGCCTGAGCGCACGGTGCGCTGAACGCCATCGCCTGCGGCGGGACCCGCATCGGTGGCGCCGCCAAAGCCACCCAAAATCACGTTAAAGAAGGACCGGTTCATGGCCTTGCACATGATGTAGGACAAAATTGCACCCGAGGAGCCCACGAGAGAGCCTGCAATGATCAGCATCGGGTTGTTAAGCGAGAAGCCGA
>Ga0164292_10001200_pt1 | contig 20824 bp, 22 predicted proteins | sample GEODES117metaG_FD_111486 | JGI IMG/M metagenome (GOLD analysis project Ga0164292, IMG submission 111486) | Eutrophic lake water microbial communities from Lake Mendota, Wisconsin, USA - GEODES117 metaG | ecosystem: Environmental > Aquatic > Freshwater > Lake | place: USA: Lake Mendota...
AATCAAGAAATTTGGGGGCGCCAGAGATGGTGCCCCCATTTTTTTGTTGTGAAAGGGATACCCTTAACCATGACAAATTACCGGTGGGGTGGATATTTACTAGTTGCTATTGGTTTATTGAATCTGCGTTACCAAACTGGGGAGCCAGATGTTGTAAGAAATAGCTTCATAATTCTTACACCTGGTGCGCTAATTTTGATTCTAAGCTTTATTCCAAAAACTGCCGCAGCGCTTAATACAAAGACAGCACAGAAGATTTCAATAGTTATTGGCCTTGCCGCGATTCTCTTTGCTGCAATTAATTAATTTTTAGGTTGAACACCTTTACGGCCCCAGTAAACCCAGAGGCTCATAGTAGATAGAACTAAGGCAAAGCCAAAGAGCAGATCTTCGATCGGTGCACCAGCAACTCGTGTTCCAATAATTCCATCTGGGTTATAGGTAACGATTTCCCTTGATGTTAGCCACCAATTAGTTATTAATTGAAACGGAACAATGATTGCATATGAAGTCCAGAACACTCGTCTTGTAAGTAGCACAGTCTTCACTCCGTAAAGGTCGAAGAAAACTGCGAATATCACGCCAACAATTGCAATATCGCTATAGATCATTTCTGCTCATCTCCAACTAACCAATGCTTCTTAACGCTGCGCACACCTTCTATCGTCATGATTGCTGCCATTGGAACGATGATAAAGAAGAGATACTCTTCAAGTGGAATTCCAAATGGTCCATAAATTCCAAGAATTTGATCTGGATCAAAATCCCAGTGTCCATTTGCAACCGCGTATGCATCCCAGATAAGAAAGAGAATCGCTATCGGGATAATGCTCATCAGCGCCCGCTTAATTCGCTTCAAAACTCTTATCTTCAGAACTATTTCAAGCCAGAACGAACCAACGACGGTGAAAGTAAGCATTGCTACATACCCAAATTTCAACACAGTAATTCTCCCAATACTGCTTAAGGTGGTTCATATACTAGTCCCGTGAATGGTGCTAAATCAGTTTTTAATTCAGTTCGCAGCTTCTCCACTCTTGCTGCAATTAGTGCCATCATTATTTCTGGGCTATTTATTCTCTTTAATTTTGGAGAGAGTTTAGGTTGGCAGGTTGGGTTAGCTGTTCTGGCACTAGCAATCGGAATTCCGCACGGAGCGGTAGATCATCTTGTCGCATTACCAGCAACTTCTAAGCCGAAATTAGCGCTCCTAATCTTCATCTATGTCGCGATTGCCGTTCTTGCAGTTCTGGCTATCTTGCACTGGAACAAGCTTGGCTTCCAATTGGTCTTAGTGATGAGCGCCTTTCATTTTGGTTTTGGAGATGCAGCATTTATTGCTGAACAGGATCGACTAACTGGTCGCCGCCGAATGAAATCAAAAACCCAGAACGCGTTTGCGATTACATCTGGAGCAATACCAGTGTTAATCCCGCTACTAAAAGATTCAACTACGAGTGCGCTACGAGAGATTAATCCGCTCCTAATTGATTGGGCATCAAATATCGCCCCCCAACTTAAATTCCTAATTGCATTCTTCTTTGTTACGACTTTAGTTCTACTAATTAATGAAAAAAGGTTTAGGGAAGTTCTTGATTTAATAGTTCTAGCAGCGCTAGCTCTAGTTGCACCACCTTTAGTAGCTTTCGCAATTTATTTCGGTTGCTGGCACGCGATGCGACATACTGCAAGATTGACTCTGATATTGCCTAAGGCAAAGAGTGCTGCCGAAAGAAATAATCCGGTTGGTTCATTCATGTCCGCAGTTAAACCTGGTCTACCGGCACTCTTTGGAACCATAGCCGTGGCACTAGTCATTGCAGTCATTGATACCAGCAATATTGATGCAAGCTATTTGTGGTACTTACTCGTTGTTGTTTGGGCGCTTACAGTCCCGCACATGTTGGTGACTTCAAAGATAGATCGAAGCGCCTTAAACTAATTACTTACGGGCCTCGATAGTGGCCGGATGGATTACAAACAGCGGTAATTCACGCTTTTTCTGCTCTTTGCGTGCGGCCAAGATTGCTTCCATTCGATTATCGCAGTGGAATTTTAAGACCGAATAAGCTGCCTCGCCCATAAGTGCAATCAGTTCAACTTTGTTTGAGACATAAACTGGTTCTCTACCAACATGAGCCTCGGTATTGCTTGTGCAATACCAATCAAATTCTGCGCCACCATCTCCCCAAGCTAGGCGTTCATATTCACCGATTACATTTACTGTTATTTCTTGTTCACCAAATTCGCGTTGTTCAAAACTTCTGCGAATTGGAAGTTGCCAACAAACATCTGGCTTGGTTTCTACAAAGTGAATATCTTCTTTCTGTGCTAGATGGTGAAGCACACAACCAAAGTCACCAGTAAAGCCAGGTGCGCTATGACCTTTGCGATTTAGAAATATACATGAGTCATCAATTTTCCGAGTTTTGCGATCTTTATCTAAACCAACTTCGGAGATTTGCATCTTTCCTTTTGCCTTCTTCGGCTGAGCTTCATCGAAGTATTGCCACATATCACGGGTTAAACGCTTTGCAACTTCAAGAGTTCTTTTCTCATCATCTTCATCTGAATAGTAAGCACCGTCAGAACAACATCCAGCATCCGGCTTATCCGCATCAATTCCACAGCAACCAGAACCATAAATGCATGTCCAATACGAAGTTAGCCAAGTAAGGTCACATTTATAGAGCTCTTCGGGCTTTGCGGGATCATTGAATTCGACCCAGTCACGTGCGAAATTTGGTTTTACCTCAGGCATAGTGACAGAGCCTAAGGCTTATTCGTTAAATAAGCACATCTGGTTAAGCAAGGAGAAGGCGGCTTTAGGTAGGCTTCTCTTATGTCAGAACAAGCTTCACTCTCTAAATCAAAATTTCAAGTTGGTTTAATTGGTGTTGGTGTCATGGGAGAAGCGCTCATCTCCGGGCTTGTATCTTCAAGATTTCCCAAAGCTCAAATAGTCTTTACCGAGAAGCGTGCTGATAGAGCTCGAGAAATTTCTAGTAAATATGGCGCTAGAGAAGTTGATCTCACCGAATTGGCCAAAAGTAGTGATGTAATTTTGTTAGTAGTTAAGCCACAGGATTTGGAACAATTGCTAGTTTCAATCGGAGCAGACCTAAATAAGAGCGCCACACTCGTCTCATTTGCCGCCGGGAAAACCACCGATTTCGTGAGCAAAATAGTCGGATCGAATATTTCGATCATCCGAGTAATGCCAAATACCCCAACTTTGATCGGTCTCGGTATGGCTGCAATTTCACTAGGTAAAAGCGTGAACACCGAGCAGGCTGAATTTGTATCAGAATTTCTAGCTACCTGCGGGAAAGTTATTTCTATCCAGGAAAATTTACAAGATGCAGTTACCGCTCTCAGCGGATCAGGTCCTGCCTACTTCTTTGCATTTGTCGAAGAGATAATTAAATCTGGTATGTCACTTGGTTTATCTGAGGATCAGGCAACAACGCTTGCAATTCAAACTATGGTTGGTTCAGCAGCGATGTTAGAACAATCAGGGAAAAGTGCTACGACCTTGCGCGAGAATGTAACAAGCCCAAATGGGACGACTGCAGCCGCCTTAAAGGTTTTTAGTGAAGCTAACCTCGGCGAAATTGTTACAAGAGCAATGACCGCTGCACGAGATCGGTCACAGGAACTTGCCTAAAAGAGCAGTTAAGTTCTGGGTTCTAACCCTAGTTATTCCCTTATCCATAATTTCACCAAACGCTTCGGCTGCAATCAAAGTTCTGCCCTCAAAGCCGGCAATAACTGCAGTTTCACCAGCCGGTTCTGGTGATCAAATTTCAGATCTTGCACTTAATTCAAATTTATTAGCAGTCGTGGGGACTGTAGAAACCGGATTAGCAGATTTTGTGACATCACCAACTCTGGGCGGAAGTGATGGCTTTATCTCCACTTTCGACCGAAGTAAAAAACTAATTTGGAATCTACGACTAGGCAGTGCGAGCGATGACATTGCTACCGCAATAACAAGGGATCGCGAAGGATTTTTCTGGGTTGTAGGTGCAACTTCTAGGCCAACGGATACCGCAACTGTGGCTATCGATGCTTCGGCCATAAATTTAGATTTAGTCTCTGTTGAAAAACCGATTTCACCTAAAAATACTCTGAATCGGTTAGTTCTTTGGAAAATTGGATCCAACGGTGAGATTGCTCAAACTTTTTTCAGTGATGTAAATGGACTCATTGCGCCTACAGCAATCACATTAAGTGGGGCTAGTTTAAAAGTTGTCGGCAGCATTACGGAACAGGAACGAACAGAACAATTTTCAATTTCCGCAAGCTTGGCTGGAGTATTTTCCGAAATAATAATTGGAAAAATCCTGACTCCGAAACCTCCAGCAATCGAGCGAATAAAGGCTGGTCCAAACAGAATCACGAGTTTTATCTCAAAAACAACGATTGTTGATATCCCAAGTTGGCGAGCAAAGAAGCCGACACCAGTGATTGTGAAATATACAAATAAAGGTAAGGCGCTCGCCGCAAATTCTCTACCTGGAAAGGTGAAGAAAGTATTGTGGCAATCCGGCATTGGAGCCGCAGTTTTAGTCGAGGTTAATTCAGATAACCAAGTTCACTTACTTTCGAATATGGGTTGATTTAAGGTTTTCTAAAGAGAGTTAATTTTCCGTCACTTGATGCCAGTGCAAACTTAACCTTATTTATGGTGATCCAAGTTGCAGATTTCGCGTCCTTTACACTTGCATTTGAAATTAAATTAATTGTCTTATCATTTTTGTTATAGGTACAGAGGCGATCTTGGCACCCAAAGATTATTGCCGCATTATCCACTGCAATTGGAGCACTGGGAGTTCCAAAGTAATCCGTCTTGGTAGTACTTGGTAGTGCAACAGAATCCATTCTGCTCCACTGGATTTGATCTGGATTTGGTAGTGAAATTCCGGATGCGCCTAACCAGCCGGTGTAAATAACTTTAGAAATTAAAGTTGCAGCTAAGTCATACCCTGCAACAACTGTGTTTCCACCACTTGGCAGCACAGTTTGATATCGCCAATCTTCAGCAAATGCACTATCGCGAGATGCGATTCGGATTTCTCCGCGCTGGACACTTTTATCAACGTTGCTGACTGAAAGAACTGAATCGTAGAAAACATCCACGCTATTTCCAATAGTTATTGCTTTCAAATGGAAGGCGACATCTCCCATGGTTCTATCATTTAATTCTGAATCCCCATCAACAATTTCATATCGCCAATTTTTTCCATCACGAACAGCCCCAAGTAAAATTCCTTGGCTCTCGTCTCGATAGAAAACCTGCTCCCCGGCAGAAGTGATAGCGCAGGCATTTGAAACACTTACATCACTGGCGGTGCGCACGCGGTCAGCTTCTTTATAGTTTTGAATCACTGGACCGTTGCCATCAATAATTTCAAAACTCCATTTTTTGCCATTGTAAGAGGCTCTTCGTAAATCCTTCTCTGTTAAATCTCCATAGTAAAGATTTAAATATTCAGTCTTTCCAATTTTATTTGTGCAGACCGAGATACTCCCAGCCACGCTGTTGTTAGTCCGACCACCGCTTGAACCATTTCCGTCAACAGTCTTTATCAACCACTTCTTGCCGCTCCAAGTCGCAAGTTTCAGGGTTCCGCGCTGAGTGTCTGAATAAGCAACTACAGTTTTTCCGGCATACGTAGCAGTAGCAAAATATTTTCCATCGGAGCTTGAGTCAAGGAAGGTTTTCTTCCAGGGCGCTTGGGGTATAACGGCATTTGTTGTCGCTTCAACTGAAATGCCCACAGCATTCTTCGCTCTTACAGTAAACGAGTATGTAGACCCGTTGGTAAGACCAGTGATAATTGCTGGACTTGTTGTCACAGACTTTTCTACGCCAGTCTGATTTACCTTAATGACATAAGAAGTTATTTGAGCAGTTCGTTGATTAGTAGGTGGATCAAAGCTGATGATTGCAGATTTATCAGCCACCAGAGCCTTAACATTTCTTGGCACACTTGGAATTCCAAAGGGAATTCCAACCGGAGGCTTTGCCATCAAATCTTGAAACATTGCGATAAGAAGTGGCCCGGGTGAGTGAAAAACTTCTCCCATTTTAAGATTAGGTGACATAACTGCATCACGTGCACTATTTGCAAAAGTATCTTCATCTAAATGGCTAACCGAAGAACCACCTTCGTACTCTGAGGGTGTGTAGAGCAGAGGCTTAACTCCGTTATTTGCCCGAATTCCGTTTGCGCCCGACCAAACAAGTGGCTGGGTCATAGCTTGACCTAATTCAAGAGAAGGAGAATCTAAATCCATTAAACGACGACCATCTGGAAGTTGGGCGTATGCATCAAACGGTGTTGGCTGTTGAATGCTTCCGTATCCATATAGATCGTCGTAATCGGCATTGGATAAAAATCCAAGGCCATGTCCCATTTCATGCAGAATCATTGATACTAAATCATATTTATTGCTTGGACAGTTGCCATCAGTGCCGAGATACAACATTGGACCATTGGTCGAATTAATACGAATCGTTACTTCCTGAATTGTTGGTTCAATATCTTCGCCTGCAATGGCATCTGCCAGGGCTGATGCATACCAAAGGTCGCCATCAGGAATATTCTTAAAATTAGTATGAAATTTTCCTGGAGATGCCGAAGCTAGAATTCCTGTGTTGGCTTGGCGCTCCCAGAACACTTTTACTTTTACTGGGACTTGCGAGGTAAAATTCTGAGACCAAACATCAACCGCAGCATTAATTGCTGGTTGATAAATAGCTGGAGTTGTAGTGAAATCAACTTTGAACGAACTCTTTACTAAGGATTTGTCCACCGCATAAGTTCGGGGGATCGGATCTTTAACTATTTGTTTATTGCTAGACCCATCAGCATAGACATGAACCCAAGGTGCATCAATCGACTTAACCGAGCTTGGTAGCGCAGATGCCGGGGCAACTAAAACACCAGCAAATATTGCTGCAGTTAGTAAAAGGAACCTGGCGCGCATGGGCAAAACGCTAGCAGTAGCGCCCCTCCGATACCACCGTAATTCGAATTCAGGCTTGGTGATTAGTTGGAAAGTTTAGAAAAGACTGATTTTCGACCTAGAATTAATCAATGATTGAAGTAAGTGTCTATTCGAGAAGCAACTGTCACTTATGTGAAGTCGCTCTAGAAGTTATCAGCGAAATTCGGAAAGATTTTGAATTTACGATAACTAAGATCCTGATTGATGGTGACGCTGAACTTGAAGAAAAATATGGCGAGCAAGTGCCAGTCATATTAATAAATAATCAACCACATGATTTTTTTAGAGTCGACCCAGAAAGATTTAGATTAGCTATCTCTAAGCTTTAATCTGGGTTAGCACTCAGAACGTCATCTGCATCAATAATTCCGTAGGCATATCCCTGTTCGGCCAAGAATCTCTGACGGTTCTGAGCAAAATCTTGATCAACAGTATCTCTGGCGACAATCGAATAAAACCTAGCAGTTCTGCCATCTGACTTCGGCCTTAAAATTCGGCCAAGTCGCTGCGCCTCTTCCTGGCGCGAACCAAATGTTCCTGATACCTGAATTGCAATCGTCGCATCTGGTAGATCGATTGAGAAGTTGGCAACTTTAGAAACTACTAGGCATTTGATTTCTCCAGCCCGGTATAAATTAAAGAGACGCTCACGCTCTTTTATCGGTGTATCACCTTTAATAAGTGGAACCCCAAGTTCAGCGCTTAGCGCATCAAGTTGGTCAATATATTGGCCAATGATTAAAACTTGCTCTTCACTGTGCTGCTTTGCAAGTGCAATCGCAACCTTACGCTTTGTCGCAGTTGTTGAACAGAAACGATAACGATCCTCTGGTTCGGCAGTTGCATAATTTAGACGTTCATCTTCAGTTAAGTTAACTCGTACTTCAATACAATCGGCAGGCGCAATATAACCTTGGGCTTCAATCTCTTTCCAGGGAACATCAAATCGCTTAGGTCCGATTAATGAAAATACTTCGCCCTCCATCCCATCTTCTCTTACGAGTGTTGCAGTTAAACCAAGTCTTCTCCGAGATTGGATATCCGCGGTGAATCTAAAGATAGGTGCTGGAAGCAGATGAACTTCATCATAAATAATTAGGCCCCAGTCAATTGCATCAAAGAGATCTAAGTGGGCATAAACACCTTGTTTGCGGGTTGTCATAACTTGATAGGTAGCAATTGTTACGGGACGAATCTCTTTCTTAGACCCAGAATATTCACCGATTTCATCTTCATGCAGCGTGGTTCGCTTTAATAGTTCGTCGCGCCATTGTCTTGCCGCAATTGTGTTTGTAACAAGAATCAATGTAGTTGCTTTCGCATGGGCCATCGCGGCTGCTCCAACAATAGTTTTTCCGGCTCCACATGGCAGAACAACTACTCCAGAGCCACCATGCCAGAAACCTTCAGCTGCAAGCTCTTGATACTTTCTAATGCTCCAACCATCTTGGACCAAATCAATTTCATGATGTTCACCATCTACATACCCCGCAAAGTCTTCCGCCGGCCAGCCTAGTTTTAATAGCGCTTGCTTAAGAAAACCACGCTGTCCAGGATGAACAACAATTGTTTCGGCATCTAACTGCAGCCCCAGCATTGGTGCGACTTTCTTGCCCCTAGTAACTTCTTTAAGAACCGCTGGATCATGTGAAACTAAAACCAAGCCGTGGACTGGATGAGCTTCGAGTCTTAGCCGACCATAACGAGACATGGTTTCAGCAACATCGACAAGCAGTGCATGTGGAACCGCAAACCTAGAATATTTAAGAAGTATGTCTACAACTTGCTCTGCATCGTGTCCGGCTGCGCGCGCGTTCCATAGGCCAAGTGGGGTTAAACGGTAGGTGTGAATATGTTCTGGAGATTTTTCGAGTTCTGCAAAAGAGGCAATCGCACGGCGGCAGTCATCGCTTAGTGGATGATCAATATCTAGAAGAAGGGTTTTATCACTTTGAACAATTAACGGGCCATCAGTCACGAATTAATTCCTTAATAAAAGCAGTTAGGAGTTTTACTCGCGACGGAATTGAAGAGAGCAATATTTGTTCGTGCGGTGCATGTGCGCCATCGCCAACTGCACCAAGACCATCTAATACGCGAGCTCCTGCAGCCGCGGCAAAATTTCCATCGCTTGCGCCACCTACAGATGCTTGGCCTATTGGTTCCATACCGATTTCACTAGCTACTTTCTCTAAAATCTCATAGAGCTCGGCTGTTGAAGAAGTCTCTAGTGGTGGTCGATTTATTCCACCCATCACTTCTAACTTTGCCTCTGGGTGTGCCGCTGAAAGTTTTTTCATAGCAGAATCAATTCGGATTAATTCCTCGCTAGCGAATGAGCGAATATCAACATCAAGAGTTGCAAGTGCTGGGACGGTATTTGTTGTTGTGCCAGAATGCATAACAGTTGGAACAACAGTTGTTCCAAACTCTGGGTTTGCTAACTTTGCTACCTCAATAACTATTGCAGCTATCTCAGTTGTTGCGTTTATTCCCTTTTCAGGTTCCAAGCCAGCATGTGATGCTCGGCCATGGAGCGCAATTTGATACATCGATGTGCCTTTTCGGCCAGTTTTAACCTTGCCATTTAGCGAGGCTTCCAAAACCAGAACTGCACGTGCAGATTTTGATACCCGCTCGATTAGGGCTTTAGAACTCTGGCTTCCGAGCTCTTCATCTGTAGTTGCAATTATCGCTACCTTCGAAGCTGCGTTAGGGATTTCCTTAACTGCATAAATAGCTTGCAGAAAGCCAGCTTTCATATCGAAGATTCCCGGACCCTTTGCAATGTCACCAGAAACACTCCACGTTGGAAGATATGAACCTTTAGGCCAGACCGTATCTAAGTGACCCAATAAAACAATTTCAGGGCTCTTGCTTCCCCACCAAAAAACTGGACGATTATTCTCTTGAACTAATTGAGCAGCGGGTTCTAAATTTTCATCTGCAATTTGAATGGCTAGTTCTACAACTCCACGACAGGCAGCAAGATCTTCACTTGGCGATTCAAATTCAACAAGCTTCTTCAAATCTTCGATCATTGCCATGGGATAAGTCTGCCTTACTTCGCTGGACTGACGCCGGTGATTCTCGGTATCCGAAAGCTCTGCATCTCGCCAGTTGCATGATCTCTGGCGATTAAAGTGCCCAAGGAGATAGAGATTGGATCTATAAGCCTATTGGAAACCCCGCCATTTGTATCTGCGTAGCCGATTGTCAGGCTTGCTTGCTCTTCAATATATTGATGCAACAAATCCAGAGTTTCATTTGCGGTTGTTCTAGGAACTTCACGCGGCTTATGCGAGCTTGCCTTCTCTCCAGTTCGAAGAGTACGAACTGCCGCTTTAATAACAATTTCACTAGGAGCTGAAGTTTCGCTGATAATTCTTGGCGGCTTCGGACGTGATTTAGCCCGACGAATTGCAGGTGCTGAAATCAAAATTCCACCAGCGCTCTCTGCAGCTGGAAGATAACTAGCTTCGCGAAGCGTCGCGATAACATCGCCAGCTTCAAAGTCGCAGACCAACACTTGCGGCGCTAACTTACGGAAGCGAAGTGATTCCAATTTCTTGTCATGCAAAATTTGTGTCAACAGACCTTCATCTTCGCAACGAATATAGGTCCGTGCCATACCGACTCGTAGTCGGCCATGACGTTTAGCAACATCATTGATTAAGTATTCAAGTGGTTGGGGGACTGGTGTTTTAGAAGTTTTCTTTAGGAAATCTTTTATCTGTTCTCCGGTTTGACCATGATCTAAACCTCTTCGAATTGATCCTTCGCTGAAGCGGTAAACCGAAGCACCACCGCGACTTTCGATATCTGCGATTGTTCCAATCATGTTTGCAAGTTCAACTGTCAATGGCCCAGGTGCTATCGCACTGTTATCAGCCTGAATCAAAATGTGATCAACTGGTTTTGGTAATGCGCGCTCTACACCAAGTTCATCGGATCCATTTAGAAAAGCGATACCAAATTCGGAGAGTGCGCCCTGGCCAGTAAGTCCCAACCATTCGGCTTCGCGAAGTGTCCATTCAATATATTCTGCATTGAATCGCTGTGGCATCTGCCAAGCAATAATTTCCTGCAAGTTCTTTATTACTGGATCTGACTCTAGATTTTTCACCAAAATGTTCAAGGTAACTTTGCGCATCGATGAAATACCAGCGCGATCAAGTTCTGGACCGAGAGGTGCAATGTTTTTCTCGCCAACCTTGCCAGATAAACCACTCACTCGAGAAGTTTCAAGCCACAGACTTACAAGTGAGCCCCATCGCTCTTCAAGTGATCTAGACATCCAGATATCAAAGGAATTTGTGGGCAAGATTTGGTCATCAGGATCAATAACGATAAGTCCGCCTAAGTAAAGAACTTCAGCGACGAAGGCAACGCAATTTTCAGCAATCCCTAAATGATCTGCACTGCGCTTTAGATCTCTAATTCCAAGTCCACCAGAACGTAGTGCAATTGGTGGCTTATCAGACCAGTGATGCGCGAGCTCTTCACACCACCGCAGAAAGTTTGAAATATTTGCAATCGCAGCACGATCGATATCTTTCTGCTTACGTGCAGTCCCAACGAAGCTAGCCGCTTTTGGTGAATATTCCTTGAAGACTTTTCCACCACGTAAATGCATACCAACTTCCCGAGGTAAGACAACTGTCTTTGAATCCATTACTGCTAAATAATCGTGCTCTAGTAACCATGCAATAGATTTACCTGGCGCTTTAATATTTCCAACCTGCCCGCGAGGTGGCCCCCAAGTTAAGCGTTCGAGAACTGCGGCTGAATCATCCGGAAGATCCGCTAGCGCCTTAAAATCAAATTTCTTCATTGAACGCGGCCCGAGGCCAGCTGGTTCATCACCTATTAATTGTCCTAAATTTCCAGGCAATCTAAATTTGGTCCCATCTTTATAAACAAGAGCAGCAGCCCAAAGCCGCAGTAATTCTTCACCAGCTTCTGGAACGGACACTGAAAGTAGCTCTGATTTAGAAAAAGGTTGTGTCAAGGTGCTAGCAGATGTCAAAACTTCTAACTGAAATTTATTTAGTGACTCAAGTGCGCGCATCAAACTTGGAGTTGAATTTGCGCGAGCCGATAGCGCCGATAAATCTGTTGGCACCGGAGAGAGCAAATCTGGGCGCACCGCAAATAACTGCGCGATTGCATCATCGCTGCGGGCACGCAATTCATCAGCAAAAGAGTTAACAGACATAAGTGCCCTACTTTACCGAGTTTTGGAAGCTACCTCGACCGAAATCTTCTAGGGGATAAGAAAGTTAAAGCGGCGGCAAACCTCGCTAGGAGCGGTCCGAAAATGGCTTTAACTGCCCGCGCTCTGCGAAAATCATGAATTGGCCAGTTATCTCTTATTGCTCGAATTTGTAGCAAGGTATCTGGGTTAATTGCTGCTGGGTTTCCAACCGCGGTTAAAAGTGGAAAATCATTATGGCTATCTGAATACGCATAAGAATTTGCAAGATCGATTCCACTAATTTCTGCTAACTCTCGGACTGCGACTGCCTTCTGATTTCCATGTAATAAGAGGCCAATCATCTTTCCGGTGTAAACCCCATCTTTTACTTCAGCTTTAGTTCCAAGCGCTCCTGTGAAACCTAATCTCTTTGCAATCAAGACAGCCATATCTTGAGGAGCTGCTGTTACTAACCAGACCTCTTCATCATTTGCCAAATGTTGATTTGCAATTTCAATGGTTCCTTGCCAAAGGGCAGGTGAGACAAACTCATCATAAATTTCGGAGCCAATAGCTTCAATCTCTTTAACGCCATGTCCACCGATAAAGTCTGTTGCTGCATTTTGAAATTTCTTTATCTCATCTGGATTCTCAGCACCCGTTAAGCGATATCTTAGATTTGCCAGAACAAAGGCTGAAATATCGCGTTTACTAAAGAATCCTCTCTGATACATCCCGCGACCAAGAAAGAAGATTGTTGAACCACGAATAATTGTGTTGTCGACATCAAAGAAGGCAACTCGTTTGCCATGATTCGTCATGACCCAACCTTAGCGTTCAAGTTATGATTGCCTCATGACCCGAGCGATTCACGTCTTGCGACACGGAGAGGTTGAGAATCCTGAGAAGATTCTTTATGGACGTCAACCAGGATGGCGGTTATCTTCTCGTGGCCAAGAAATGGCGCAAGTAGTTGCAGACTGGAGTTCGAATTTAGATTTGGGAGCGATACATGCTTCGCCACTTCAACGAGCACAGGAAACTGCAGCCCCGATAGCAGCAAAACATAATTTAAAGATAAAAACTGATGACAATTTAATTGAAGCTGCAAATATTTTTGAAGGTAAGAAATTCGAATTGGGAAGCGGCGTGCTTAAACACCCATCGTCGTGGTGGCATCTTCGCAATCCAGCGAAACCTTCATGGGGTGAGCCATATACCGAACAGATTGAACGGATGCTTGCTGCAGTCTTTGCCGCACGCGATGCCGCAAATGGAAAAGATGCCTTAGTTGTTTCTCACCAATTACCAATTTGGATTCTGCGCTCTGCCGTGGAAGGCCGGAGACTTTTACATGATCCAAGGAAACGAATCTGCACTCTCGCTTCAGTGACCTCTCTACATTTAGATGACGAAGGAATGATTAGTGGCGTTTCATACTCCGAGCCAGCTAAACATTTGTTACCTACAAAATGAAATTAGTTTTTGCGCTCGCAGCAGTTTTGGCACTAACGTCCTGTTCGACTGGTGGGATTTCAAGCAATAGTGAGAGTGCCTATATCTCTGGCGATGGATCTGCAATTGTTCTAAATGAATCAGAGAGAATTAAGGCTCCTCAAATGTCTGGTGAAACTCTCGATGGCGGTAATTTTACTTCTACACCGGGAGTAATAACTGTGGTTAATGTCTGGGCTTCATGGTGCTCACCTTGCAGAGCAGAGGCGCCCACTTTAGAAGAATTTGCTAGAAATAATCCGAAGATCCAGTTTGTTGGAATTCTGACTAGAGACAATTTGAGTTCAGCTCAGAGCTTTGTGGAACGATTTGGGCTTACATATCCCACTCTTATTGATGACGCAGTAATTGCTAGCTTCCGAGGATCACTTCCAGCTAATGCAATTCCAACAACAATAGTGATTGATACAAATGGTCGAGTAGCAGCAAGGATTAGTGGTCAAGTAACAGTTGCCACAATGAAAGATGTATTAGAAAAAGTCTCAGGAAGTGCAGTAAATGTTTGATTTTTTAGTGGATGTAATTTTTGATGGCAATCTATTAATAGCATCGGCTGTTGCAATTATCGCTGGTCTAATTTCATTTGCCTCTCCTTGCGTGCTCCCACTTGTTCCTGGTTATTTAGCATATGCAGCAGGCATGACAGAGGTAAGGAGTAGAGGTCGAGTAGCGCTTGGATCAGTTCTCTTTGTTCTGGGATTCTCTATCCTCTTCATTTCCTATGGCGCAATATTTGGTTCACTTGGATCACAGATTTCAAGTAATTCAACTGCGATTTCCATTGTTCTAGGACTACTGACTATTGCAATGGGAGTAATCTTTTTATTTAATCAGAAGTTTTATCGCTCCTTTAAACCGGTCTGGAAAGTCCGCGCCGGGCTTACTGGTGCTCCAATTCTTGGTTTCCTCTTTGGAGTCGGATGGACACCATGTATTGGGCCAACTCTCGCCGCTGTGCAGACACTTTCATTTCAGGAATCGAGTGCACTTCGTGGTGCGATTTTAAGTTTTGCCTACTGCATCGGCCTTGGCTTCCCATTCATACTTGTTGGCGTATTTTTTGATAAATCTAATCGACTAAGAAAATTTATTTCCCGTCACGGAAATTATCTGACACTAATTGGTGGCATCTTCCTAATTTTGATTGGTATTTTACAAGTCACAGGTTTATGGGCGGATGCCATGAATTCAATCCGTGGTTATATTTCAGATTTTGCACCGGTGATATAAATGACCACAAATATTGAGCTTGATGCTCGCTCTTCGTTTCGTTGGCTGTGGCGACAGCTCACAAGCATGCGCACCGCTCTTATTCTTCTCTTATTATTAGGAGTTGCCGCAATCCCAGGCTCGCTATTTCCGCAGCGAACTCAGAATCCACTCGCGGTAAGTGATTACTTCAAGGGCAACCCTGGAACCGCTAAATTCCTTGATCAACTTCAAATGTTTGATGTGTATAGCTCGCCCTGGTTTAGTGCAATTTATATTCTGCTTTTCATCTCGCTAATCGGCTGCGTTCTACCAAGATCCATCGAGCATCTAAAGGGAGCTCGGGCACAACCTTCACTTACCCCAAAGAATTTAAATCGTATGGAATTCCATACCGAAGCTGCCGAAGGAAGCCTTGATAGCGCCGAAGCTTGGTTACGTAAAAACCGTTTTCGAATTAGAAGAGATGAAAATTCAATTTCGGCTGAGAAAGGTTTCATGCGCGAAACTGGAAACTTGCTCTTTCACCTATCACTTATTTTGATTTTAATCGGAGTTGCATTGGGATCCTTCTTTGGGATGCGAGGCGATGCAATCATCAATGTCGGTGAACGATTCATAAATACCCCTACATCATATGATGTGATTTCATATGGGAAGCTGCAATCAGGAAATAATCTCACGCCATTTTCGGTCACCGCCACAGATTTTAAAGCAACTTATGATTTAGTAACTGGAACACCAAGTGATTTCAAATTATCGGTAAATACTTCAAGCCCAGTTGGCACTAAAGAGGTATCTCGAATCGTTAGAGTCAACTCGCCACTAACTTTTGGCACCACCAAAGTTTATTTGCAGGCAAATGGTTATTCTCCGCTTGTCACAGTTCGAGATAAGAGTGGTGACATTAAATTTCAAGGTGCAGTTATTTTCTTGCCACAAGATGGGAATTTAACTTCTATTGGCGCAATTAAAGTTCCAGATATGCAGCCACAAACTGGGTTTGTTGGATCCTTTGTCCCGACTTATGACAGGACTCCTGAGCGCGGATCATTCTCCTCATATCCTGAAGCCTTGGATCCGCGGTTATTAGTTTCAATCTGGACCGGCGACCTTGGCTTAGATACTGGTATCCCGCAATCTGTTTATCGGCTAGACACAAGTGAGATGAAGCGAATTGGATTGAAAACTCTAAAGCTTAATGAGACCCATGATTTTGGTGACGGTTCAATCACATTCGAAGGTTGGACGCCTTGGGTCAACCTGCAAATTGTTAAAGACCCAGGCAAGATATATGCATTGCTCGGTTCAATCTTTGCAATTCTTGGTCTACTAATGTCGCTCTTCACTAGATCTCGCCGTATTTGGATTAAAGAAGTTCCTGATAAATCAGGTGTTGAAGTTGCAGGACTTGCAAAGAATGCAGCGCCAGGTCTTGAAAATGAAATTGCATCACTTGTTAAGAAGATGAAAGGATAGGTACATGAATTCTTCAGATTATGCGTATCTATCTAACTACGGTGTTTATACCGCGATGGTGCTATTTGCTGTTGCGTTTTTAGCCCATGGAATTGACGTTGCATTTTCCGTTCGCAATTTAGAAGATAAGACTCAATTAGATTTCTCGCGTACTAAGCGAATTGGTGATCTCGGAACTGTAATGATTGTTCTAGCCTTTATCGCGCTATTTGTTGCTGTTATTTTTCGGGGAATCTCAGCCCAGAGAGTTCCTTGGGGAAATATGTATGAGTTTTCGATTACCGGTGCTCTAGCTTTTACGGGTGCTTATCTTTACGCGCTCTGGAAATATAAAATTAAATGGCTTGGTCTTCCAGTCGCGATAGCAGTTCTCTTGACTTTAGGAACTGCAATTTCAATTCTTTATGTACCAAGTGCACCACTTGTCCCTGCACTTAAATCAGCCTGGTTGGTTATTCACGTATCTGCCGCAATTATTTCTGGCGGAGTCTTTTTACTTGCAAATTGCATTGCAGCGACATATTTGATTTTAGATAGATATGAGAGCAGAGGCGCCCGTCCAGTTTGGGCTTTAAAACTGCCGGCGCTTGAAACCCTTGATCAACTTTCATATCGCCTTGTCGCGTTTGTATTTCCACTCTGGACATTTTCAGTTATTGCCGGCGCAATCTGGGCCGAAGCCGCTTGGGGTCGTTACTGGGGATGGGATCCAAAAGAGACTTGGGCATTCATTACTTGGGTTGCCTATGCCGCATATCTACACGCACGAGTAACAGTTGGCTGGCGTGGTCGCAAAGCAGCTTGGTTATGTTTGTTCGCCGGTTCAACGTTCCTATTTAATTATGTTTATATAAATATTTGGGGAAGTGGCAAACACACTTATAGCGGGCTGTAGGTAATTAGCGGGCTGTAGGTAATTAGCGGGCTTTAGAGCTTACGTAAGAAATCGGGATCGTCATCTGGTGGAATTATCTTTCCACGTCCGCCGCGTCCAGGTCCTGGATTTCGCTTTGGTTTACCAATTACGAACCAAGAAATTGCACCTAGTGAAGAGAATAAAAATATTATTAAGAGCCAAGCCCACTTAGGTAATTTACGAACTTCTTCTTGAGGAGTTCTAGCGCAATCAAAGAAAGCATAAAAAGTGAGAGCTAGTAAGGCAATGGTAATCAGAAGGCGCATGGGAAGAGTTTAAGCCTTTGGAATCATTAGCGCGAGCGTTATCAACAGCGCAGTTAGCAATTGAAGCTCGCCAGCCTTACCCAGAAGCGGAATCAATCTGGCACCAATGGCCCCGCTAGTTATTCCCCGAATAAGTAGGTAATAAAAAGGTGCAGTAGCTAGAACAATTAGTGCCCAAGGCGTAATCACTGATGCTGCAACAGTGGCAGTGAAGGAGATCAACAAGAAAAGAATCAACAGAAAGCGGGCTTTAGCATCACCCAATCTAACCGCCAAGGTTTTCTTTCCGACCGCCTCATCTTTTGGCCGATCTCGTAAGTTGTTTAATCCAAGGATTGTGCACGATAAAGTGCCCATTGGAATTGCCAGCAAAAACGCCTTCCAAGAAATCTCTTGAGATTGCGCATAGTAAGAACCCATTGTTGCTACTAAGCCGAAGAAGACAAACACCGAAACTTCACCAAATCCTTGGTAACCATATGGCTTCTTGCCTCCGGTATATGTCCAACCCGCAACAATGGCTAGTGCGCCAACTAAAATTAAAAACGGTGATGTTCGAATTGAGAGAAGCAATCCACAAATTGCGGCAAATAGATAACTAAGGATTGCAGCATTCTTTACGGCAGTTGCACTCTTTAACCCACTTGCAACAAGTCGCACAGGCCCAACTCGGGCTTCATCAGTTCCTCGGATTCCGTCAGAATAATCATTTGAATAATTCACCGCTATTTGAAGCAATAAACCAACACCTAATGCAAGAAGCGCATTTACCCAGTTGATCTCTCTTCCATCAGAATTGATAAGAGAAGTTCCTATTAAAACCGGAGCTATTGCAGCTGGAAGTGTGCGCGGTCTGGCACCTGCAACCCAAGTATTCATCTTCTTATCTTTGCTTATCTATGAATATTTGGCTGGCTTTGACACGGTCAGGTTTGCCAATTCCAATTTCAGGAATCTGCGTCATAACTAAGAATTCTTTTGGAACAAATTGCTTTCCTAATGTCGTCTTCAAAAGTTCTGAAAGGTGATCGTAATCAATTTCACTATCTGCAATCAAGCAGATTTTTTGGCCCCATTCTGCATCAGGGATTGCGGTAGCAAGAAATCTTGTGTCAGGAAAGCCAGCGCTTAATTCATTTTCAATTGCATGCAGTGAGACATTTTCACCACCGGTAATGACTACATCATCAATTCGGCCTATCACTTCGATTTCATTATTCTTAATTTTCCCGAGATCGTTCGTAATAAACCAACCATCCTTTAAGTGCTGCGACCAAAGTTCCTGATTATCTTCATAGCCGCTTGCAAGTATTGGCCCCTTAATTTTTATTCGGCCAGATTCATCAACCATCACTGAAACATCGGTTAGCGCTCTCTTGTCATAAACACAACCACCAGATGTTTCAGTCATTCCATATGTGGTGACTACCGATATTCCGGCCTTCGATGCTGCCTCTAAAAGTATTTTACTTGCTGGGCTTCCACCAACTAATACTGACTTACATCCTTGCAAGTGCGCTAATAATTTTTCATCCCCAAAAAGAGCACGGTGTAATTGAGTCGGAACAATTGCGGTGTAATCAGCTCTTTCATCTGCTCCCACAACCTCGCTTCCAAGTTTTAGCGCTCGGGTCAAGACATTTACTCCGGCAATATGGTTTATAGGTAGAAGCAACGACCAGACATCGCCAGGCATCGCGCTAACTCGTTCATTTGATAATTGGGCTGATGTTGAAACTGCATCTATAGATAGAAGGACGCGCTTTTTAATTCCTGAAGATCCAGTTGTGTTTACGATGACTTGGGTTACTTCTCCTTGCCCCATCGCCTCGGAAAGGGCGCGGGTCAGCGCTGGTATCTCCCATTGGAGCCCGATATCAATTACCGAAGTTTTCATGACCCGCGTAGGCTATCTATATATTTTGTAGGAGGAAATGTGAGCAAACCCTTTAAGCGCGAGCCAGGCAGTCGGACCATTCCAAAATGGATTATCGGAAGTGGTGGCGAGGCTTTTTCAGACATTGTTTATGAAGTGGCCGAAGGTATTGCCAAAATTACGATCAACCGACCAGAAGTGCGCAACGCATTTCGCCCGCAGACACTCTTCGAATTACAAGAAGCTTTCTCATTGGCCCGCGATGATGATTCTGTCGGCGTCATTATTTTTACCGGTGCTGGCACCGAAGCGTTCTGCTCTGGTGGCGATATAAATGTTCGCGGTGATGATGGTTATCTAGGAAATGATTCACTTGCGAAAAAAGGAATTGGCAGATTGAATGTTTTAGATTTGCAGATTCAAATTCGTAGATTGCCAAAACCAGTTGTAGCAATGGTTGCAGGGTGGGCGGTTGGTGGGGGACATGTTCTACACGTTGTCTGCGATTTAACTATTGCTGCTGACAATGCAAAGTTTGGCCAGACCGGTCCGATGGTTGGATCTTTCGATGGTGGATATGGCGCAGGTTTATTGGCTGCACACATTGGCCAGAAGAAAGCTCGTGAAATTTGGTTCTTATGTCGTCAGTATAATGCGACCGAAGCGCTTGAAATGGGCTTGGTAAATACTGTTGTTCCAGTCGCCGAACTTGAAGCTGAAACAGTTTCTTGGTGTCGTGAAATGTTAAGACATTCACCAATGGCGCTTCGATTACTGAAAGCTGGATTAAATGCGGCAGATGATGGACTAGCTGGCGTGCAACAACTTGCTGGCGATGCAACACTTCTGTTTTACATGACCGAAGAGGGCCAAGAAGGCCGAGATGCATTTAAAGAGAACCGCGAACCAAATTTCAATAAATTTCCAAAGCGTCCGTAATAAATAATGTGGCACTTAGATAAGGTCTTTAACGATCTAACTATTGTTGCCATACCTACTCGCACTAATTTTCGCGGCATAAATATTCGCGAAGCAGCGCTCTTTCGTGGGCCAGCGGGGTGGGGCGAATTCTCACCATTTACTGAATATTCTGATGTGCAATCCGAGCCCTGGCTAAATGCAGCGCTAGAGGGCGCATATCTTCCCTGGCCAAAGCTGGAGCGAAATTCAATTGCTATAAATGCAACGCTTCCCAAAGTAGAAATAGATCGAGTCCCCGAAATACTGAATAGATTTTCTGGTGCAAAAACTGTCAAGATAAAGATTGACGATTTTGAGAACGACAGTGAATTGGTGGAAGCAGCACTCGATTTCAATCCAGATTTTAAAGTTCGTTTAGATGTCAATGG
>Ga0164292_10001202_pt1 | contig 20758 bp, 17 predicted proteins | sample GEODES117metaG_FD_111486 | JGI IMG/M metagenome (GOLD analysis project Ga0164292, IMG submission 111486) | Eutrophic lake water microbial communities from Lake Mendota, Wisconsin, USA - GEODES117 metaG | ecosystem: Environmental > Aquatic > Freshwater > Lake | place: USA: Lake Mendota...
CTCGGGCATCCGGCATCGCGATCGAGGCGGCAGTCGCCCGGGGGCTCGCGTCCGCTGGGTTGAAGGTGATTTCGCTCGGCGTGCTGCCGACTCCGGCGATTGCCCGGGCGGTCCGGGATCGCGGCGCGGTGCTCGGTGTCGTGATCACGGCGTCTCACAATCCGGCGTCGGACAACGGGGTGAAGTTCTTTGGTCCCGGTGGCACGAAGCTGGAAGATGCGGCGGAGGCCGCAATGGAGGCTCGTCTGCCGCCCGCAGCCGCGTCCCTTGCGGATGCCCGCATGGAGCACGATGATGTAGCATTGGGCAGTTACATCGATGCGATGGCCGGATCCCTGCCTCCCGCTGCACTCGCCGGGTGGCGGATCGTGCTGGATACCGCGAACGGAGCAACCGCTGTCTCGAGTCCTGCGGTCCTGCGAAAACTGGGTGCCGAGATCGACCGACTGGGCGCATCGCCGGATGGCACCAATATCAACGAGGGTGTCGGGAGTGAGCATCCGGAGGCGCTCGCAGCGCGCGTGCGGGCTTGGGGAGCCCGGATCGGCATCGCCCACGATGGAGACGGTGATCGCTGCGTCGTCTGTGATGAGACGGGTGCGGTGCTCGATGGGGATGAGGTCCTGACGATCTTGGGACTCCATGCCCTGCGCACGGGCCGGCTGGTCAACCGTGAGTTGGTGATCACGGTGCAGAGCAACCTCGGGGTTGATGAGGCCATTCGCGCGGCGGGCGGGACGGTTTTTCGGACCGCAGTGGGAGACCGCTATGTGCTCGAACGCATGCGGGCATCGGGCGCTTCGCTCGGTGGCGAGTCCAGCGGCCACGTGGTGTGCGCGGATTTGGCCATGACCGGCGACGGACTCGCCACGGCACTGCGGATTCTCGCGGTCATGCGCGATACGGGTCGCCCACTGTCTGAGTTGCGGACGCAGTTGCGGCGATTTCCGCAGGTGAGCCGAAGCGTGGTCGTGTCTGAGCGGCGTCCGCTTACGGCGTGTCCGCTCCTCTCGAAAGAGATTGGAGCCCTGGAGCGGGAGTTGGCCGGGGCCGGCCGGGTCCTCGTGCGCTACTCGGGAACCGAACCCAAACTACGTCTCTTGGTGGAGGCGCGTGACGAGGCAGTGGCGAGGCGAGGTCTGGATCGACTGGAGGCGGCCGCCCGAACCGATCTTTCCCTTCCCTCGGGGAGTTGCTAGGGTCCGCGAATGATCTCTGGAATCCGCCTCAAGGTCTGCGGCCTGACCTCGCTCGTTGATGCGGAGGCGGCCGATGCCATCGGGGCGGATTATCTTGGCTTCATTCTGTATCCCAAGTCACCGCGGCACGTCACTCTGGCGCAGTTTTCCGCGATGATTGCCCGGCTTCCTCCGGGACGTCGTCCGGTTGCGGTGATGGTCGAGCCCGAGCCAGCGGAACTCGCTGCCGCTGCGGGTGCGGGCTTTGCCGCCGTGCAGGTGCACTTCCGGGCGGAGACTCCTTTGGAGCAGGTGCGCGCGTGGAGTACTCAGATTGGGGCGGAGCGACTCTGGCTGGCTCCCAAGCTTCCGCCTGGGCGTGCGTTCTCTTCCGATTGGTTGCCGCTCGCGCGCACTTTCTTGGTCGATACCTTCCATGCCGCTGGGTTCGGCGGTTCCGGACAGACGGGGGATTGGGAAGCCTATGCGCGCCTGCGGAAGGAATATCCGGAGCATCACTGGATTCTCGCGGGAGGGCTGAAGCCCGAGAACGTGGCTGAGGCGCTCCGCCGCTCTGGGGCGCGGTGGATTGACGTGAACAGCGGTGTCGAGTCGGCCCCGGGCGTCAAGGATGCCGCGAAGCTGCGGGCTTGCGCGGATGCGATCCGTGCCGTGGCCGCGGGTCAGCGCTGAGGGAGTAACGCCCGCGGTCGATTAGCGGGTCCGGGTTTGGGCGCGGGCAGGGACCGGAGGAACGCGGCGGCCTGGGCTTGTGGTTCGGCGTACGTCCGATCACCGGCGCGGTTGAGGTACTCCTCGGGATCGTCAGCGTGCCAGTAGAACTCCCGGCCGGCCCGGCCCTCGTCCCACTCGGTGTAGCGCCAGGACGGACCGATGATCGTGCGCGCCATGACATCACTTCGAGCCGCGACATCGTAGTGGTAGACCAAGCTTGCGGCAGGACGCGAGGGTGATGGAGGCGAAGAAGAGAAGGTGGCGATGAGCGAGCGTCCATCCAGCCCCGCAGGAACGGCGAAGCCGCACGCCTCGGCCAGCGTCGGGTACAGGTCCAGCAGTTCGACGGGTTGCGTGACCACCTGGCCCGCAGGAAGGTTGCCGCCGGCGAGGATGAAAGGCACGCGCGTGGAGGCGCCGAATGCCGACAGCTTGGCCCAGAGGCCGCCGTGATCGCCCAGATGGAAACCGTGGTCGGACACGAGCGCGACGACGGTGGAGGACCAGAGATCCTGGCGATCCAGTTCGTCGATGACCTCCCCGAGCAGTGAATCGATGAACGACACGCACGCGTAGTAGCCGCGCAGCGCCTCGATCCGGGAGTCGGGCGCGGCGAAGCCGCTCAGCTCGGTCTGGAGAGCGATGGCCGGCACACCGCGCAGCGCGGGCTCGGCTGGGCGCTGGAGCTTCTCATCTGGATAGAGTGCGAAGAAGCGCGCAGGTGCCGTCCAAGGCAGGTGTGGCTTGTGGAGGCCGAGCGCGAGAAACCATGGCGAGTCTTGGGTGCGGGGTGACCTCAGGTGTGCGAGAATGGCCCGCGTATTGGTGCCATCGCGGGTGTTTGCCCCGTCCGACGAGAGCGGACGGCCGGAGGGGCGACCGTCGCCGCCGCCATAGCGCGCCTGGAGCGCCGCCCGCTCTTCGGGGTCTTGGGTGGCATCGTCCTGATAGGCGTCCCACGACGCGGCGTCGTTGGTCGCGCGGTTATGAAAGACCTTGCCTGCTCCGGCGGTGAAGTAGCCCTGATTGCGAAAGAACTGAGGCAGCAGCACGGCGTCCGGCAGGGCGGTGCGTGCGGGCGTGTTCAAGACGTAGACTCCCGTCGCCTCGGGACGCCGTCCGCTGAGGAACGAGACGCGGCTGGGGTTGCACAGCGGGTACTGGCAGTGGGCGCGGTCGAAGCGGACGCCCCGCCGGGCAAGACGATCGATGTTGGGCGACTGGACGACCGGATGGCCGTAGGCGCCGAGATCGGTGTTGAGGTCGTCGACGACGATGAGAAGGACGTTCCGCGTCGCTGGTGCCTGCCCGCGGGAGTGTGCCCCCGTGGAGGCGCACGAGAGCGCGGCGAGGGCAAGCAGGGCCAGCCTGCGGAGGCGATGCATCACGGGGAGATGACGGTCAGGACTGACGCTGGTCGGGCAGAGCGCCCTTCCAGCCGCGACGCCACGCGGCCAACAGTTTCTCCTGCAGCTCCCGAACCTCGGGTTGCCCGGCGAGATTGTCGTTTTCTTGGGGATCCTTCGCGTGATCGTAGAGCTCGATGGACTTGATCTGCTCTGGCGCATCGCGATCGACCCAAACCGTGAGCCGGTGCTGTTCGGTGCGCATCGAGTAGCCCATGATACGACCCTCCCTCTGGTTACGCGGATATTGGGAGAAGGCGGCCGACTTCCACGGGCGGTCGGGATTGTCCAGCAGCGGACGCAGGCTGACGCCCTCGACGTGGGCGGGGATCGGCAGCCCGGCCAGATCGGCGAGCGTCGGGTAGATATCGACGAACTCCACCAAGGAGCGGGAAGGCCGACCGGCGCCGCGTGTCCGGGGCGCGGCGATGATCAAAGGCGCGTTCGTATCGTTCTCGGTGTTGCTGTGTTTGCACCATGCATCGTGCTCTCCGAGCTTCCACCCGTGGTCGCCCCAGAGGACCACGATCGTGTTGTCAGCGATTCCGAGACGGTCGAGCTCGTCGAGCACCCGGCCGATCTGCGCATCGGTGTAGCTGATTGCCGCATAGTAGCCGTGCTTCAGCTGCCGGGCGAGGTCGTCGGGAATCGAGCCCTCTGGGATCCCGTGGTAGGAGCGCATTTCGCTCCCGGGAAGGATTGCGTAGTCGGGCGCACCGCGGGGGCGGAAGCGATTGGTCGCGAGCGGAATGGAGGCGGGATCGTAGAGATCCCAGTACTTCTTCGGCGACACGAAGGGCAGGTGGGGCTTCACGAAACCCACTGCGAGGAAGAACGGCTGCTCCTGCTTCTGGAAGGCGCGCAGGCGGTCGATCGCAAAGTCTGCGACCTTGCCGTCTTGGAACGTGTCGTCCGGAACGTCTGCGCCCTCGAACGCCGGGCCGCGGGAGTTACGGCGCGACGACGGTGCGCCAGCGGCGGCGTCCGCCGCCTGATCTCCCGTAGCTGCGGCCTTGCGCCGCGCCTTGCGTCCGGATTTTTCGCCGTTCGGGTCGGTCGCGTACTGCCGCTCGTGCAGGGCCAGATTCTCGGCGAGGGCGTAGGGTGGGGCCTTTGGTGTGAGCCACGGCGTCGACCACGTGGGCGCATCGTCGTAGCCGCCGTGGTAGATCTTCCCGGTACCCTGCACGAAATAGCCATTCTGCCGGAAGAGCTGGCCGACCGTGACCACGTCGGGCATCGCGGCCCGGAAGTGCGTGACCAAGTCCCAGACCCGTGTCGTGTCCGGTCTTGCCCCGGTCATGACGCTGGTCCGCGACGGAGAGCACACCGCCTGCTGGCAGTAGGCCCGCGTGAAGGCGACCCCGCGCTGAGCCAGACGATCAATGTTTGGGCTCTTGACGATTGGGTTGCCGTAGCAACCGAGCTCGGGGCGCAGGTCGTCGACGACGAGAAACAGGACGTTGGGCCGCTGGCCCGGAGCCGCTCCCGCCGAGCAGGCGATCGCTGCGACGAAAACAACGAAGCGGATTACCTGGACGGCGAGAGAGCGGCGAGGGTGCGGCATGAGGGGGTGGATTAGAAGCGGACGGTGCCGGTGAATTCCCACGTCAGCGGCATGACGTAGCTGTACCGGTACACATTTCGCCCGTCAGCGAGGGTGGTGAAGCTGGTCTTACGGATCCCGCTGTTTTCCAGATCGACGAGATTGCGGACACCCACGCGCACGCGGATCTGCTGGTCCCAGAGACGCTGGTCACGCATCACATAGGCGTTCACGAGATGTGAGGTTCCGCCGCCGAGTTCCTGCCCGTTGGCGATACCGAAGAGGTAGTTGTCGCGCCAGACCCCGTTCACGCCGACCCGCACGCCGCGCAAGGCGGGGAGGGAGTCGCGCGCGAAGCCGTAGTCCACGACCCAGTTGGCCGACCACGGAGCGGCACGTGCACCGGTCGGCTTGTTGGAGTTGTCGAGGGAATCGAGGAGAAACTTGGCATCCGCCAGCATGGCCGGGCTCTCGTTGCCGCGCTTCACGGCCGCATCGTAATAAGCGCGGAAGGACTTGAGGTCGGGTTCGCCGAGGACCTCGGTGTGACCGAAACCCAGTCGTACCTGCAGTCCCCGAGTTGGGCGAAGCATGACCGTGAGATCGGCGCCGGTCGATTGCTCGGTGGACTTGTAGTTGCGCGAGGCGCTCGCCGTACCCGGTTCGACGTACTTGTAGCCAGGGCTGCCGGGCAGCACGTCATTCGGATTCATCAGGTCCTCGGTTTCCGACGCGCTGAAGTCGATGACGTTGTTCCAGCTCAGCACGACATTTTGGCGATCGATGCTGAAGACACCGAGGGTCACGGAAGCGCGGTCGTCCAGCAGGCTGCCTTTGAGGCCGACTTCCTGGGTGACTCCGGTGATCGGGCCGAAGCGCTCGCGATCGAAGGTGCGGGCGTCCTGGAAGCGAAACGACTCGGAGTAAATCGCATACAGGTTGATGTCGCGGGTGAGTGTATACGTAAGACCAGCCGTGTAGCTGGTGTTGGCCTGCCGCATGAAGAGATTCTCGACGTACTCACCGGGCAGCGCGTCCCTGCGCTTCGGTGGCGCGATCTCCTCCTTGAATGGTCCCTCGGTGCGGGTGCCGACGTACTCATAGGCGCGGTTCCAGTCGCGCCGGGCGCCCAGCAACGTCTGGACGCGTCCCCCGAAATAGCGTCCGGAGGCGGACAGCGACGTGGAGTAGGACTGGCGCCACTCCGTGCCGCTGGCGGCGGAGGTGCCGGCGGGGAAGTAGCGCAGCGCGACCATGTTGACCGTCTCGGTGACCGGAAGGCGCTCGGGCTTCATACGGTCGAAGAGCGAACGCGAGTAGAACTGCGGATCGTCGAGGTAGATGCGAAGGCGACCGCGGTCGTTGTTGGTGTTGACCGAGGTGGCGAGGCCGCGCTGGAAAGGCTGAATGTTGAAGTACTGCCAGCGGAGGTTGTCGATCGCGTCCTCGCGGTACTCGGCTCCGGCGACGAAGAGCTGCTCCATCCAGCGGGCCGGTTTCCAGCGGTAGGCGGCGGCGCCGCGGAAGGCATCGGCTTCGGATCCGAAGCGCTTCAAATCGAGGGTGGAATCGACGTAGGGACGGCCATTGACGTCGACGCTGATGGTCTGGCTGAAGAAATTGTCGGTGCGCAGCGCCATCTGGTTCTGATGGTTGAAGGCAAGTTCGAGGCTTAGCGGACCGACCCGCTGCTCAATGGTGATCGAGTAGGTGTCGAACGGGCGCGCTTGCCGGTCGAACGCCCCGCGCAGATTGTACTCCTTGGGGAATCCATTGATGCGTTTGGTACCGACAATGGCACCAGCGGCGTTGCGCATTTGTACGTTGAAGAACTCGCCCTCGAGGAGGGAAGGCTGGCCGCCCGCGGGTGCGTTTGCGGACGAGCGGTCGGCGGACGGCAGCGTGGCTTGCTGGATCCAGACGCCGTCCGACGTGTAATAGGTGCCGGCGGTGTTGAATCCGCGTGAGCGGGCGGACTGCTCGCGGATGAAGACGCCACCGAAGCCGCGTGCATTCTCGAAATCACCGCGCTCGTTCTCGATGCGGATCGTGGTGTTCGGGAACGGCTGCCACGTGACGGCGATCGTCGCACCACGCAGGCCGTAGCGGGATGCGTCCTGGTACGTGCGCTCCTCCCGGGTGATCGCATTGAAACGGTAGGCCACCTTGTCGGTGAGCTTCCGATTGTAGTCGAAGAGGAACCGGTGCGCGCCGAGGCTGTTGGCGACGGCGGTGAGCGTGCCGAAATTACGGAATTGCGCCCGCTTCGTGAAGACGGCGCCCTGGCCACCCGGCTCGACCTCCCCAAAAATCAGGGAATTGGAGCCCTTGCCGAAGTCGATGCGCTCGACGTTGTACGTGTCGGACGGGATGTACCAACGAAAGTAGTTTCGGCTGACATTGTTGGCCTGGCTCAGACCGCGGAACGCAAAGTTGCCCTGTTGATTATCGTTTTCCATCGTGGGCGCCGCGTAGACGTTCGCGATGAACTGCGCGGTCTCATCGGCCGTGTAGAGGCCCAGATCCTCGATGAAGTCGGCGGTGATGGCATCGATGTTCACGGGCACGTCCTTCAGCGCCTGCTTCGTGCGCGTGGCCGAGAGCGTGTCGTTCGCGGACCATCCGCCATTCTGATCTTCCGTCAGGACGAACGGAGAGAGTTCGACGACGTCCGGCTTCGCGGGTTCGTCTGCAGCGGCGGGCGGACGGACGGCTTGGGCGTGGAGCGAGACGGCGCTCGCGAGGAAGGCAGCGCCGAGCAGGCGCGCTGCAGCTTGGGCGTACGGGGTGTACAGTGGCATGGTCGCAGGGGGTCGTCAGGTTTTCCCGCCAGGCGGGAAGGTGAGGGGTTACGTTCAGCGTGGGAGTCAGGCCGCAGCGGGCAAAGAAGAAACGGCTTATATCGTTAACCAGGATTGGATCGTGCACTCAAGCGCCAGCCTTCTGTGCCGTTTTACACTTCACGTTTCGTCCTCCCTATGGCCCTCTCCGTTTTTCAGCGACTGCTCGGTTGGCTTGGTTTCTCTAAGGCCAAGGTGGAGGGCACGCCTGAACCGAAGGCGGCCCCGGAAGTCTCGGTGGTGGAGGCGGCTGCTTCCGGCTCGTCGAGCCCCGCCGGGGCGGAGGCGGCCGCGCCGAAGAAGGACCAGGCCAAGTCCGACGCCAAGCCGCGGACGTCCCAGCGTCCGGAGACGGATGAGCACGCGGTGAAGCCGGAAGTGGCAATTCGTCAGATGCTCAAGGTGAAGTCGCTCGATGAGGCTGCGAAAGCACAGTCCCCGGAAGATGTGCGGGCGCAGACCTTGAACGATCTCAAGGAACTGAAGGAACTGCCGGCCCTTAAGTCGCTAGCGCAGGGATTCGCTCGCATCGTATCGCGGCCGGATGTGGACATCAACGAGGTCGTCGACTCGATTTCGAAGGATCAAGGTCTCTCAGTCCGCATCTTGCGGATGGCGAATTCCGCCGAGGTGAGTTCCGAGCAGCGGATCGACAGTCTCGACGTCGCGGTGCAGATGCTGGGGGTGAACCGGGTCCGACAAGCGGCGGATGCCGTTTCGATTCTCAGCTTGCCGAGCAGCGCGGGTGAGTCCCTCGACTGGAAACATCTCTGGATTCATGCCTTGGGCACGGCGGCGATCAGCGAACGTCTGGAGGGTTTGATCCGGGGCGAGCGGGCTTCCGCGGTCTACGTGGCAGGCTTGTTGCACGATGCGGGCAAGATCGTGCTCTCGACACTGCAGCCAGAGGCGTATCGGGGCGTGCTGCTCGATGCGTGGAATGAGTTGGAGCCGCTCGAGCGTCTTGAGGTGGCGCGTTTCGGCGTGGATCACGCGGAGGCGGGGGTCAACTTTGCCCGGCAGAACGGCATGGGTGAGATCGTCGTCCAGGCGATCGCCCACCATGGTCGTCCCGAGCAAGCGGAGGCGCACCGTCTGGAGGTAGCCCTCGTATCGCTGGGCAATTTCCTCGCCAAGGCCTACGGCGTGGGGTTCAGCGGCTCGCGATTGTCGGAGCGCGACGGGGAGTTCGCGGACCATCCGGCGTGGGCGATCATCGAGCAAGAGATCGGGCGCCGTCCTGACATCGATCAGATCTCCGAGCAAATGAAGGTCTTCATCAAGCGGCTGCGCACGCAGCTCGCCGCGTTGCGCGAGGGCCTGTAGGTCTCCGCGCTCGGCAATCGATCAGGACTCCAGCGGGGGGCGCTGCGCCAGCAGCGATGCCGACTCCGGATCGAGGAACACGGTCGCGCGCGGATGTCGACGCACCAGCGAGGCCGGGCAGGTGGTGCTGATCGGCCCCTCTAGGGCGTCGCGCACCGCGCGCGCCTTGCGGGCTTCCGGGACGCAGCAGATCCAAGCGTCGGCCCGGAACAGTCCCGAGCAGGTCACGGTGATCGCGTTGCGCGGGACCGCGTCGAGATGGGGAAAGTGCCCTTCGCCGACCTGCTGGAGGCGGCAGGCTTCGTCGAGGGTGACGACTTTGAGCATCGCGGGATCAGCGAAGTCGGCGACCGGTGGATCGTTGAAGGCGATGTGGCCGTTTTCTCCAAAGCCCACGAAGGCAAGGTCCAGGGGGCCGGCGGAGAGAAGGGCGGTATAGCGGGCGATCTCCGCCGTCGCCGACGGGGCATCTCCCTCGATGAGGTGCATCGCCCGCAAGGGACGGCGTTGGGCGACGCGCGTATTCAGCCAGAGTCGGAAGCTGGCCGAATGGGTCGCGGGCAGGCCGACATATTCGTCCATGTGAAACGCCTCCACGCGGTCCCACGCCAAAGACTCGTCCGCCATCAAGGCCTCGATCATCGCGAGCTGGGAGTTGCCGGTGGCGATCATGATTCGCGCCGTGCCGCGCGTCGCGATGGCGGCGCGGATGATGGCGGCGGCAGCGACTGCTGCGGCGGCGCCGGACGTGGCCCGACTACCGTGGAGGCGGACCGACATGGGGCTGGTGAGGTCGCGCGCGAATGGGGAGGGACCGGGGGGCATCGGTCCGAGTGTCGACGCGCGTCGGGCGCGGCGTCAAGCGACCGGAGGCGGCGCGGCGCCGTGGTCTGCTGGGTTGCCTTCGGCGCGGGACGCTGTTCGTCTGCCGTCGCCCCATGTTCCCCTCCCGTGTTCGTCAGAAGCTCACTGCTCGAGAGCCAGTGATTTGTGCCAAGAGTTCCTATCTCCATCCGGAGATCGTCGAAATGCTCTGCACGTTCGGTTTCGACGGCATCTGGCTCTGCTTGGAGCACAAGCGGATTGATCCCTCGGAGGTCGCTTCTCTGATCCAGGCGTGCCGTCTGCGTGGCGTCGATGCGATCATGCGGGTGAAGCCGGCGAACTACACGGATGTCCTGTGGTTGCTCGAGACCGGTGCTCGAGGCATCATGTTGCCTCGGGTTCGGGACGTCGCCGAAGTGCGCGAAGTGGTGGCGATGATGAAGTTCCCCCCGGTCGGTCGACGCGGCTATGACGGCGTGCAGCCGGAAGCGGGCTTCGGCCGGATGGCGCCAGCGGATTACATTGCGGAGGCCAACCGCGACACCTTCCTCGTCGTACAGATCGAGGAAGTGGACGTCGTACCGCAGATCGACGCGATTGCCGCGACCCCGGGTGTCGACGTGCTCTTCGTGGGGCCGAGTGACTTGACCCTCGGAATGGGTCGGTTTGGGCGCACCGAGGATCCGGAGGTGCAGGCGATCCTGCGTGAGGTGGTGGCGGCCTGTGAGCGCCACGGCAAGACGGCCGGCATCCCGTGTGCGGTGGAGCAGGTGGACGCGTACCGACGCATGGGTTTCCGCTTCCTGAACGTGATCAGCGACTATCGCTGTCTGAGCGTGGGCTTGCGGAAAGTGCAGGCGGATCTGGCGGCGCAGGGTCTGGACCTACGCGCGCCGTTCGCGCCCTAGGCGACGCGCATGCGCACGCAGGACCTTCAGGCGCGGCGAGGAGTTTGGGCGGCGATCGCGATACCGTTCCGCTCACGGGCGGTCGAACCGGCATCGAGATGAGCGCGCACGCTTCGGTTCAGCGCGTCGGTGGGGACGGATTTGGGCTGAGTTCGCCGCGCTGGCGTGTGACTGGATTCCTGATGGTCGCGGCGGCGATCAATTACGCTGATCGCGTGGCCATCTCCGCCGTTTTCCCGGCGCTGCGCGAGGAGTTGGGGCTGTCTGACGTGACGCTCGGGCTGGTGGGGTCGCTTTTCCTGTGGAGTTACGCGTTGGCCTCGCCGATTGCGGGCGTCGTGGCGGATCGGCTGCCGCGTTCGGCGGTGATCCTGGGCGCGCTCACGCTGTGGAGCGTGGTGACCGGCCTGATCGGCCTGAGTACCGGACTGGTCATGCTGTGCGTCCTGCGGGCGCTGCTCGGGATTCTGGAGAGTCCCTACCTGCCGGCGGCGGTCGCGCTATTGGGACAGCACCACACCCCCGCGACGCGGGCGCGTGCGATGAGTGCTCACTCGATCGGACTGAACGCGGGAGTGATCTTCGGTGGGGCCTTCGCCGGATTTCTTGCGGAGCGGTACGGTTGGCGCGCCGGGTTCTGGATCCTTGGCGGCATTGGCCTGCTCTGGGCGCTCGTTGGCCGGCGCTGGTTGGTGGACGCGCCGCTCCGCGCGGCGGGACGCACGAGGCAAGCAACGACGTCCGCGGTGTCAGCCGTGCGTCGCGTGCTGGCGATACCCTCGTTCCGGCTTCTGCTGTTGGCGGAGATGCTCACCGGCGTGACCTCGTGGATTTTCCTGAACTGGCTGCCGCTGTATTTCCGCGAATCGTTCCAGATGAGTCTGGGCGCAGCGGGGTTGGTGGGAGCGCTGATGCTGCAGGGCGCGATGGTCGTCGGCATCGCGGTGGGGGGCTGGGTCTCGGATCGTTACGCCCGGCATGACGGTCGCCGCCGCATGCTGCTTCTCGCCGGCAGCTATTTGGTGGTGTCGCCTGTCCTGCTGCTTTTCCTCACGCGTCCGGGCTTTGTGCTCGTGGTGGCGACGATTTCGACCTTCTCGTTCCTGCGCGGCTTCGGTGAAGCGAGTGAGAAGGCGGCGTTGTGCGAGATCGTGCCCCCCGACGGACGCGCCACCGCCATGGGCTGCATGAACACACTGGCGACCGCGGCGGGCGGGGTGGGAGTGTTCCTCGCGGGGTGGTTCAAGGGCGCGATCGGTCTCAACGTGGTCTTTAGCGCGTCGTCTGTCCTGCTGCTGATCAGCGGCGTCAGCCTGTTCTTCGCTTACCGCGTCACGATGCGACGGGACATGGCCCGGGTTGCGGCTGCGGGTGGGGACGCCTGACTCCGCGCTTCCGTCGAGGCGGTGGTTGCACTTGGATGAATCGATGAACCCTGTCGCACCTTCGCTCGCTCCTGATTTCCGCATTCGGGCGGCGCGTCCCGGCGACGAGCAAGCGATCATCGGACTGATCGCGGAGTTGGCCGCGTTCGAGAATCTGAGCGCCCAGATGCAGGCGACGGATGAGCGACTGCGGGAGCACCTCTTTGGTCCACAGCCGGCCGCAGAGTGTTGGGTAGTCGAGTCCGAAGGAGCCTTGGTGGCCTACGCGATTTTCTTTCGAAACTTCTCCACCTTCCTCGCAAAGCCCGGGCTCTACCTAGAGGATGTGTATGTGCGTCCTGCGTTCCGCGGTCGCGGTATCGGCGGCGCGCTGCTGCGGGCCCTCGGACGGCTCGCGGTGGAGCGCGGCTACGGCCGCTTTGAATGGACGGTCCTGGACTGGAACGAGGGGGCGATTCGGTTCTATCGGAGTCTTGGAGCCGAGGTGCTGCCGGAGTGGAGGGTCTGCCGCATGGAGGGCGACAGGCTGCGGGCCTTCGGCGATCCGACCAACGCTCCGCCCGCTAAATCCTCGACCTGACGGCCCCGAAGGGCGGCTCAAGGTCGCGGCCGTGCGATAAGAAACGGAGAAAGCCGCGCTCGCTACGGGCGGGAAGGTGGGAGCAGATCAGTCCGGACAACGCGGTCGACGGAGAGCTTTCCAGCCGGAAGGATCCCGAGCTCCTCGAGTTGAAGAATCTGTGTGCGGAAACGGTCCTCGGTGACTCGGCCAGTCAGGTCGCCCTCGGACGGTTTGCGGCCTGTCACGAGGCGTTCACGAATGATCTGCTCTCGGGAGAAGGCGAGGAACTCGTCGCTCGCGTTCGGGTTGCCCTGCTTCATCAGCGCATGCGCGGCCGTCGGGTCGCCCTGCAGGTAGTCGTTCCAGCCGCGGATGTAGGCGGCAAGAAAGATCCGGGCCGTCTCGGGGTTCTTTTCCACCCATGGCCGATTGGCTGCGAGCACGGTGTAGGCGTCGAACCCAGCGTCCCAGGCATACAGGAACTTCGGTGGTTGCGCTCCGCCGCGCACGATGTGGAAGGGCTCGGCGATGTAGTAACCTTGCTGGATAAAATCCCGGTTTCCAATGAAGTTGGCGACCGAGAAGTTCTGCGGGATCAGCTTGAAATCGATCCCGTACTTTTTTTTCAGATACGGAATAAAGGCCCACTCCGGTCGGGCCATGATCGTCTTTCCGTTGAGATCCTCGAAGCGGGAAACGGGGTTGTCCGCATGAAGCATCAGCACGGAAGGGTCATTCTGGAAAACGGCTCCGATGTGGATCACGGGCAGGCCCTCCGCGATCGCGAGGAGGACGTTGGTGCTATCCTGCTGGGCGATGTCCGCCTGTCCGGTGGCGATCTTCTGGAGGGCGAACGCGTTGGGGCCGCCCGGGAGGAGCACCACGTCGAGTCCGGCTGCCCGGAAAAATCCCCGGGCCTCAGCTTGGTAGAAACCGCCGTGCTCGGGTTCCGGGATCCAGTCGAGTTGCACCGTGACGCGGGTGAGTTTGGGCGCGGTTGGCTCTGGTGTCGCGACAGCGGGATCCGCGGCGCGGCGGCAGCTGGTCGCAAGAAGGCCGAGGGCCAGCAAGGTGAGGGAACCGACAATGCGGCGGAGAGGGCGATGCATCGGAAGGGAGCGTAGTCAGCCTTGCCCCTGGAGCAATCCGCGTTTCGGGGTGCGGTGCCCGTCGGGCCGGGCGAACGGCGGAGGCCCTCAGGCCCAGCCGAGGAGGCGCGACGCGTTTCCGCCGAGGATTGCGGTGGTTTCCGCCCCGGAGAGCCCCGCCGCGCGTATTTCCTCCAAGTCGAGCGCAAAGCCCGGCGTGTGGGAACGCCGTGGCCGGGTGAGTAGGGGGTAGTCGGTGCCCCAGAGGATTCGCTCCGATCCGATTAGATCGCAGACGCGCCGATAGATTGCCTTATCATAGAGCAGGGGCGACGCCGCGGTGTCATAGTAGACGTTGCGGAGGTCGCGGGCGACGCGGCCGTTTAACTCGTGAAAAGGGAGACCGCCGCCCCAATGGGCCAGGATGAACGGCTGTTGCGGGAATCGGCGCGCCAGGTCGCGGTAGTCCTCAAGCGGCGTGGCTCGCGGATCCGGACCCGGCGGGCTGGCGACCGGATCGGAGACGTGAAGGGTGACCGGCACACGGTACTCGGCGGCGAGCGCCATGAGGGCGTGCCAGCCGTCGCTGTCGAAGGAAACACCGTGGATCTGCGGGAAGAGTTCGCCGAGGCCAATGAAGCCGGCGTCGAGCCTTCGGCGGGTCGACTCGAGCGTCGCGGCATCGGGAGTCGCCACGGCCGCGAAGGCGGCGAGTCGATCCGGATGCGCTCCAACCCACGCCGCGTACCAGCTGTTCTGCTCGTCCGCCGTCGCCTGGTTCCGCCAGTACCAACCCTGAAGGATCGCTCGGTCGACCCCGGCCTCGTCCATGTGTCGGAGAAGCTCATCGACCGTCGCCCAGCCCTGCAGCGAAGGACGGTCGGGCGGCGCGACGCACTGGCTCCACCATGCTTCACCGCGAGCGGTCGCCCAGGCGACCGGATCACGCGCCACCTCGACGGGGTAGAGGTGAAGGTGCGTGTCGATGATCATGCGTACGGGTTATGTACGAACGCCGGCGGCGTGTCAGCCGCCAACGTGCGCGAGGGCCCTACTTGCTGGGCGGCGCCGGGCCGTTCTCGTCGGGTTGCGCAGCAAACGAAACCGCATCCTCCAAGACGAAGTCCGGGCGGAGCAGCTTGAGCTCACGCAGCTGGTCCAGCTGGCGCTGTAGACGGGCGCGGCTCATCCGGCCCGGCGCTTCACCGCGTGCCGGGTCGCCGTCGACCAGACGGTGCGTTCGCATCGCCTCCCGTGCGTGGGTGAAGATTTCGTCATCCAACCGCTCGTTCCGGGCGCGGATCAACGCCCTCGCCGGCGTGGGGTCGCCGTGCATGAAGTCGTCCCAGCCGCGCAGCGACTGCGCTACGAGGGTCCGGAGGGCGGGAAGGTTTTCGCGGAGGAAGGCGCGATGGGTGGTGATTACGCGGAGGGATTCATTGCCGGAATCGGCGATGAGCAGCGTGCGCACGCGGGCGCCGGCACGGCGCGCCACGAACGCCTCGTTGGTCACGTAGCCCTGCTGGATGAAGGATGGATCCGCGAGGAAGCGAGCGAGCCCGTAGTTCATCGGGACCAAGTTGATGGAGATGCCGTGGCGGGCCTCGACGTGGCGAACCCAGGCTGCGCCCGGATGTGCCATCACCGCTCTTCCGTCGAGGCCGGAAAAGTCCCGCACGGGATCGTCCTCGTGCAGGAGCAGGCACAGGGGATCGCGCTGCATGAACACACCGATGATCACCAGCGGGAGGCCTTGTTCCACGGCGGTGAAGACATCGTCGCTGCGCCCGATCGCGACATCAACGCGTCCGGTCGCGAGTTTCTGAGCGATGAATGCCCCGGGGCCTCCGGGCAGGATCTCGACGTCGAGTCCGGACTCGGCGTAGAAGCCCTTTGCGAGAGCTTGGTAGAACCCGCCGTGCTCGGCTTGCGGGTACCAATCCATTTGCAGTCGGATGGCTTGCCGGGGCTTGGGCGCCTCGGTGGATTCCGCCTTCGAGGACGTCTCTCGCGGGGAGCAGCCTGCCAGAGCGACCAAAGCGCTCGCTCCGGCGAAGGCGCCGCGGAGCGCGGCGCTCAGACGTCGCTGCGACTGTAGGAATCGTGCCACCGATGCAGGCATAGCCAACTCAGTGCCACGACGCCACCCGCAAAGAGGAAGCCGAGGGCGCAGCTGGAAACTGCGGTGGCGAAGAGGGCCGCGATCTTGAACTGGGAGCTGTAGATGATGGTCAGGAATCCGAGCCCTCCCTGACCACCGGCGGAGTTGCCGGCGTAAAAGTCGCCGACGATCGCGCCGATCGGGGCGAGGGTGGCGGCGATGCGGAGACCGGTGAAGAAATACGGCAGCGCTCCGGGCGCGCGCAGCAGGAAGATCTCCTGCCAGCGTGACGCGCGGCACATGCGGAAGAGATCGACCAAGTTGCGATCCGTCGAGATCAGGCCCTGCGTCGTGTTGACCACCAGGGGGAAGAAGCAGATCAGGAACGTGATGATCGTCACGCTGACGATCCCGGCTCCCGCCCACAGGATGAGGATGGGCGCGATGACGATGATGGGTGTAAGCTGCAGGATCATCAGGTAGGGATAGAGGCTCGCCCGCACGAGCGGCGTGAGAGACAGCACCAGTGCGGCGAGCGAGCTCCCGATGACGGCTGTCCCAAATCCGAGCAACGCGCCCTGCAGCGTGTTCATCGCGGCGCTCCACAGCGCGGGCCCGTGTTCGCGGAAGGCGAGGAGGACGCTGTGCGGCGGCGGCAGGAGAAAGCGCCGTTCGCTCGCGAGCAGAGCGTGGGCGAGGTACCACAGCGCGATGAAGAGTGCGCCCGTGAGTGCCGGCAGCAGGCGGTGGAGCAGCGGACGGGCGTTCATGGTGTCGCGGCGGCCGTGACGGTGTTGGGGAGGGCGCGCAACTCACGCGAGACTGCGGCGACGAGGGCTTGGAACGCCGGCGTCTGGCGCGTTTCGGCGGTTCTCGGGTAAGGCAAGTCGACACGGATCTCGCGGTGGATCCGACCGGGATTGGCCGCGAGGAGAATGATCCGGTGCGATAGGAAGACGGCTTCGGCGACGGCGTGGGTGACGAAGAAAGCGGTCCATCCCTGTTCGGCCCGGATGGCCAGAAGTTCCTCGTTCAGGCGGTCGCGCGTCATCTCATCCAGCGCGCCGAACGGCTCGTCGAGCAAGAGCAGTTTCGGGGTGAGTGACAGGGCGCGGGCGATCGAGACGCGCATCCGCTGGCCACCGGAAAGCTGCCGTGGGTAGTACTCCGCCCGCTCGCTGAGGCCCACGAGGGCGAGCGCCTTTCGCGCACGTTCGCGACGCCGCTCCGGCGACTCGCCGCGAAGGCGGAGCGGAACCTCGACGTTGCGCTCCACCGTCAGCCACGGCAGTAGCGTCGGCTCCTGGAAGACGAAGGCGAGTTCCTCTGCGGCCGCGTCAGGCGAGAGTCCGTCCACGGTGAGGGAACCGGTTGTCGCGGGGCTGAGTCCCGCCACCAGCTTGAGCAGGGTCGATTTGCCGCAGCCGCTTGGGCCGATGAAGCTGACGAATTCGCCGCGCTCCACCTGTAGGCAAACATCCGCGAGGATCGCCGGGCCTTCGCCGTAGCGCTTGGTGACATGCTGGAATTCGACGAAAGGAGACATCGCGGAGACGGATCAAACTAAGCGGACGGCGTCTTGCCGTCGAGGCGGGCGAGCGCCTCGCGGGCGAGTGAGTGGTTGGGGTCGGCCGCGAGGGCAGCCCGGTACGCCGAGCGGGCCTCCGCGCTCTGGCCCGTCTTCTCCAGAATCATACCGAGACGGAACTGGGCTTGGGTGGCCGGGGTGTCTCCGGGCTGTGGCGCTGCGTCGAGGAAGCGACGCAACGCGGCGATGCCCTCCTGCTGGCGCTGATCCGAAAGCGCCGCGAGCCGGCCGACTTGGTAGTCGGCCTCGCGGAGCGCCGGATGCTCCGCACGCAGGCGGTCCACTTCCGCGAACGCAGCCGACCACTGTTTCCCGGACACATGGACGCCGATGACGGTGAGGCTCCCGCGCACCGGCTCAAGGGCTCGCAGCGCCTCGGCGGCGGCGAATGCCTTCTCGGCGCCGCCTCCGGCGATTGAGGGCGCGGCCTGGTAGTAGCGGATCAGACTCAGTCGGTACTCGACGTGCTGCGGGGCGAGTTCGACCGCCCGCTGATAGCTGGCGAGGCACTTACGGGCGAGACCCAGCTTGCTGAACACTGAGGCGCGAGCGGCGGAGAGACCGTAGGCGTGCCCGAGGTTGTGGTGCGTGCGGGCGGCGTCCGGATCGAGCGCCCGGGCTTTTTCGAGCAGGTCCATGGCCATCTCGGCCTCACTGCGACGGAGTGCAAGGACCCCGAGTTGGTACGTCGCCTCGAGGTTCCGCGGCTCGCGCGCGATGACGCCCTCGAAGACGGCTTGGGCCTCGGCCAGCCGTTGCTGCTCGATCAGCGCGAGGCCGTCCGGCACTGCCGTGGAGTGCGGCGCGCTCGCTTTCGGCGGCGCGTCCGCTCCGAGGCCGTGGCTGGGGGCAAGCGCGACGAGGACCGCGAGGGTGACGGGCAGCAGGTTCCGGTCGACCCGGCAGACCTTGCGCAACAGGCGGGTGTGGAAACTCATCACCATGGCGCTGGGTAAACCGTGCGGGAGCAGGCGCTCACCAGTGGGCGCGTTCGCCTCGCTTGAGCCCCAGCGCGAACTCCGTCAGGAGAAGCACGCAGCGTTCGACGTCCTCGAGGTCAACGAGCTCGCTCGGAGTGTGCATGTAGCGCAGGGGGATGCTGACCAATCCCGTGGCGACGCCGGCGCGGCCGACTTGGATCGCCCGGGCGTCGGTGCCGGTCGGGCGCGGATCGGCCTCGATTTGATAGGGAATCTTCGCGCGCTTCGCCGCGGCCACCAGCGCGTCAAAGATCTTGGGATTGATGTTGGCGCCTCGGCAGATCATCGGCCCTCAGCCGAGGGTCGTGCCACCGTGCTTGCGCGGATCGCAGTCCGGATGATCCGTCGCGTGCCCGACGTCCACCGCGACCGCGATGTGCGGATCGACGGCATAGACTGCGGTCGTTGCGCCGCGGACGCCGATCTCCTCCTGAGTGGTGGCCACGCTGACCACCCGGGCGGCGAGCTTGCGGCGGGCCTTGGCGAGGCGGATGAGCGTCTCGCCCACCACGTAGGCGCCCACCTTGTCATCAAAGGCGCGTGCGGCTCCGACGCTGCCATGAATGAGCTCGAAACCGTGATCGTAGGTGGCGACATCGCCGATCGCCACTCGCGCGAGGGCCTCAGACTTCGTCTTGGCTCCGATGTCGATCCACAGCTCGTGGATCTCGGGTACCTTCTTGCGGTCGGCCTCGTCCATCATGTGCACGGCTCGCTTGCCCGTCACGCCCTTGACGATGCCCTGGGAGGTCTGAATTTGGACCCGGCGTCCGGGGATCATGATCCGGTCGTGTCCTCCGATCGTCTCAAAGTAGATGAATCCCTTGTCGTTGACGTAGGTGATGATCAGGCCGAGCTCGTCGATGTGTCCGGCGAGCATCAGGGTGGGATCGCCCTTGGGATTCAGCGTGGCCAATCGGTTGCCCATCGCGTCCTTGGCGTAGACGTCGGCGGCGGGCTTCACGTGGCGGTCGAACACCGCCTGGGCCTCGGCCTCGTAGCCGGACGGGGAACGGGCGGCGAGGAGATCGGTGAGGAAGGTGGGAACGGAGTACGGTTTGCTCATGTGACGGGAAGTGAATTCGAAGTTTGCCTTGGTTCCACCGCGAAATCGAGACTGTGGCACTTTCACTTTCCTCCTGCATGACCATTTTTCCTGCCATTGATCTGAAGGGCGGCCGCTGCGTCCGACTCACCCAGGGGCGCGCCGACCAGGAGACGGTGTACGCGACGGACCCGCGCGCGGTGGCCGCCGAGTTCAAGGCCGCCGGCAGCCGTTGGATCCACGTCGTCGACCTTGACGGAGCCTTCGATGGCGAGCCGCGCAATCTGTCGGCGGTCGAGGCGATCTTGCAGGAAGGCCTATGTGTCGAATTGGGCGGGGGACTGCGCACGCGGGCGATCGTGGATCGCGTGCTCGGGCTGGGCGTCCAGCGCGCCGTCATTGGCACTCGGGCGGCGGAGAGCGAGGCGTTTGTTGGTGACTTGGTGCAGGCCCATGGCGAAAGGATCGCCGTCGGCATCGACGCCAAGCAGGGGCAGGTCGCGGTGAAGGGATGGGTCGACACGACCCCGTTGGCGGCTCTCGCCTTTGCGCAACGCATGGACGCGCTCGGAGTCGCGGCGCTGATCTACACGGATATTGGCACCGACGGCATGCTGACCGGCCCGAATCTGGCCGCCCAGGAGGCGATGCTTGCGGCGGTGCGCTGCCGGGTGATCGCGAGTGGGGGAGTGAGCCGCCGCGAGGACGTGCAGGCTCTGGCTGCGCTCGCTCGCCGCTACGCGAACCTTGAGGGCGTGATTGTCGGGAAGGCGCTCTACGAGAAGCGGGTTGATTTGCGCGACTTGCTGGCGATCGCCGCGGCGTGATCGCGAACGGTTATCCGACTTGGTCAGCGATCTCCTCGAGTGGGTAAGTGATGATCTCGGCGAGCGTGGGATGGTACCACGGTGCGCGAAGGAGATCGAAGACCGTTGCCCGCATCGAGAGCGGGCCGGTGAAGCAGTGGATCAGTTCGCCGGCCTCGGGTCCGACGATCTCCGCGCCAAGCAAGCGGCCGCGGGTGGGGTCGGCAAAGACACGGACAAAACCGCGGTGAGCCTCCATCAGGATCGACTTGCCGTGGTCGTTGAACGGATAGCTAGCCGCCAGGTACGGTGTACCTGACCTCTTGAGCAGGGCTTCCGACTGGCCGATCGATGCGACCGCGGGGTCGGTGAAGACGACGCTCAGCAGTGGCATCGCGCTGACCGGCCGCAGACCCTTCACGCCCGCGGCGTGGCGGGC
>Ga0164292_10001203_pt1 | contig 20758 bp, 10 predicted proteins | sample GEODES117metaG_FD_111486 | JGI IMG/M metagenome (GOLD analysis project Ga0164292, IMG submission 111486) | Eutrophic lake water microbial communities from Lake Mendota, Wisconsin, USA - GEODES117 metaG | ecosystem: Environmental > Aquatic > Freshwater > Lake | place: USA: Lake Mendota...
CCTTTAGCATAAAAAGGTATACGCTCGGTAGATGAAGATCCTGATGGATCCTGCGATACAGTATTACCATTAACTATTAGATTAGTTATTCCCAATGTGATATTAGCATTTGTAACGTATACATTATTCAATCTAACAACTTCTCTAGCATTTAGCTGTGAAGAAAATACGTCAGAGGATAATTGAATAGCTGGTGGGGTGTATACTTTATTATAAATTTTTTGTACCTGCGGGAATGTTGAAAGTACTATAGGCTGTATGTTAGTTCCATACTGGTGCGGATTAGTGCTTGTATATGAGCTAATTCTTACTATTCTATCTTGGTTTGCATTATTAACCAAAGTCATAGTATACCTCAGGGTAAAGCTAGCAGCAACACTTGCATTTCTAACGATCGGCCTATATAGATTAGGTATATCATACCCGGTTGTTTGTAAACTTGTGAAGTTTGATGTTTCTATTAAAGCAGCACCAATCTGTTCAAAAAGTTCTATCTGGTGTGATATAACATAAGCATTACCTATCGAATTCTGGAAAAGGATAAAGTCCTCTATAAATCCTCCATCATAGGTTCCAAAATACTCAAAGAATTGTCCTCCCGGTGAAGGTGCAATGTAAGCAGCAACCTCTGAAAAAGGATCTTGTGGCTCAATGCTAGCTACCGAATTTAAGCTAGTTAGGTATGTGGCATATCCATTTTGCGTTTGAATTGACCCTATACTATATAGCGATGCCTTTATAGGGGCATTGACGACAAATCCAGTACCGCTCTTACTTAGAATAGCGGATAGCTGTGAGCTTTTACTCCCTGCAGAAGCTGCCTGGTAGGCATCATTCATTGAAGATAAACTTGGTATGCTTAACTCAAAGTACTTGTCGTAAATAGTAGACCCGATCGAAAGAGGGGAAGGAGAAAATGTGTAAGCATCAGCAGAAGCTCTTTGCAGAAGGATCTGTGATATTGTAACATAACTCAAATCCTGATCCTGGTATTGTATCTGTGCAATAACACCATCTATCTCGCTTAAATTATATCCGGCCAATATCCAATATCTTACCGAATCATAGGTAACAGTAATATTCGATGGGAATGTTACCTGTGTCTCACTGGTCGGTGTTAATTCCGTGCTGTAGTCGTTAAATGGAACTATTAGATTCGAATTTAGCGTAACAAATTTGGTATCGTTTAGCTGAACAACAGAGACAGAAGCAGTATTGCTAGTAAACTGATAGTCATCGTTTAAATTATAAGCCTGGATATCACCGTTCATGTATCCATTAACAAGGCGGTTATACCCCACCTCATTAACCGTATATGTCTCCGGGTTAGGATTGTCAGCATACATATACTCCATTAATAACCATGGAGTTAGCTGAAGGTATTTGGAAGTGGTGGTAAATGCCATGATTTAAAATTGTAAAAATTTTGGTGAATAATGTAGTCCTAGACCAATATAAGGTCCTACGGTATATCCTGTTTTATTTAGACCCATTCCGTACCCTAACTGGAATCCTATTCCGAAATTCTTTCTTGCTGATTTTAAAGCTCTCTTTGTTTCTGCATTGTCCTGTATTTCGATAGCATCAAGTGCTCCGAATGTTATACCAGGAAAATCCGTGCTTAATCTAACCTGCAGGATTTCAGTTTTTGGATCTTTATATAATCCAGCTACCACATCTAGAGTTTGCTGTATTTCAAGAGTAGTGTTTCCATTACCAGTAACGGTTGAATAGAATACGTCTTCACCTGATATGTTTTTAGATCCTATTTTGCTTAAGTAAGGAACCTTTCCACTCACTTTTAACGAATTTTTACCTTTTAATTTAGGACTATATGCGAAAGAAAGTTCTCCGGTTGAATCAGAATTTGCTTTAGCGTGTGTCTCTACTGATATACCAGTGTCTCTGTATTCAATTATGGTACGAATAATTACACCTGGAGTTTTTTTCTTCTCCAGTTCCAATCTTGACATTATTTCTTTCTGCTCGCTATTAAGTTCGCTAACTTTTAGTTGCAATCCAGATTTTTCAGCAATTATTCTTCCCTCCTCACTTTTGATGTATCGGATAGAATCATTGGCTGCAATAAGATTTCTTTGCATTCTTGCAAGCTCTTGTTCAGCTTCCGATCCGCCTTGGCACTGTTTTAAAAACATAAACAATACTATTGCCAATGCTAGCATTAGTATAGAATTTAAGCTAAATATTTTATTCATTTTTTTCTATTTATTTTTCTGTTATTTTCCATTCAAGGTTTAAAGAATCAATTTCTCCCGGTCCAAATTCTTCGGTAAGAGCTGAATACATTTCGTGTTCTCTTTTTCTCAGATCAGTTAATTCCGAAGTTCTGATATTTATCCTTTCTACTAGATTCTCAAGTTGTTTCTGCATCTCGGTAAGCTCTGAATGGCATTCTTGGTAGGAATCCATTAAATCTTTACACTCGTTCTTTCTTTGCTCAGATAATGTTATTTTCATGTATTTATCCTCTTTCTAATTTATAGTCGGAATCTAAGTTTATATTCTCACTGATCTGTTAAATTTACAAAACCACCAGTTACTCCAGCATTAAAATAAAATCCTTTATAGTCAGGTGTGTAAGTAATAGATACAGAAGATACCGGATTGCTAGTTCCAAATTCTATTCTTTTCTGCAGTATGGTTGCAATGCTACCTCCTGATATAGAATATGCAAGCCTTTGGTAATCATATAACAATCCAGAAAATGTAAATCCTGTTGCACCATTATGAATTCTGTAAGATGTTATCTCGTTAGGCTTTGCTATCAGTTCAGAAAAATAAGGTGAAGGTATATTTGTATAAAAAACAGGATTACTATAAGATCCGTCATTGGTATAAGGATTTTGGTTCAGAGAACTTGGGAATTCTAATAGGATATCATTTGCTCCATAAATATCAGGGGATGTTAAATTAACCTGATTTATATTGCCTGTTGTATTTCCTTCTACTGGGATCATTTTACATTGAACTGTCACAAATGATTTTGTTAAATGTGATCCAGTAGATCCAGTTACTCCTATTACTACCTGCGAGTCTTGTTTGACTTTCAATAGGTTCCTACCATTTACGTCGTTAATAGATATAAGCGGTAAAGATCCAGTAGGTCCGCTAGAAACACCTAGAAGTGCAACATCAAAAAGTGATCCTCTCACTGTTAGCCTGCTCTGCCCAGTTGCACCAGAAGCTCCTAGCGTAACCGGTAGATTTATGGAATTGTCAGATCCCTTAAAAGTAGCATATTTCGAATTAACCTGGACTGTTGAGTTTGATGTTATGGATATTCCACCAGTAGCACTGGTAAATTCAGTGGATGTTCCTGAAATATAATTTAAGACATTTCCGGATAGATCTATAGTTCCATTGCTAGAACTAATATTAAGATCCGCCCCAGCGCTAATTTTTAAATCAGATACAGTGGAAAGATCCAAGCTATAATCTGCTCCGGTTGACCCCCACGAAAATCTAGGATAACCCGGTGAATTTGTGGTTGTTTTAGAAAATCCTAATATAGATCCACCGTTAGTAGAACTATCGGTGGCTATTAAAACTTTTGACTGCAATGGATTTACGTTATCCGCAGTTAAAACCCGGTCCGCAAAAACAAAAGTTGTTTTTGTCGTATTAGGACCAGTTGCATTAATTACTACTGCGTTATATCCCGTTGCGCCTTCTGGCCCATTTATCCCCTGTACACCAGTAAAGAATCCAGAAGTTCTAAGGCTTGCACCTGTATCTTGCCATCCGGCGGTTGGTCCGCTATAAATGTATATCTCGTCCTGATTAGTCGGAGACGTATTAATCCAATAATCATAAGTTTGAGCACCTCCAGTCGATGGTGCAGTAGACTGCTGAAACCAATTGCTAGATCTTGTGCCAGTAGTTCCTGGGCTTCCATCGGGACCTATTCTACCAATAACCCCGGTTGCACCTCTTCCGCCATTGAATCCGGTTGCACCAAATCCACTACTTAGAATCTGATCGAAGTTGAAATTAACCTTATCGATTATTTCATCCTTCGAATCACCAGGGAAGATATATTTATTATTGAATTTCATTATATTTCGTATAAAAAGCCACTTGATTTATTTGCCTCGTAAAACACTTTCCAAGATCCTGTTGTTCCAGCATTTTCATTTCTGAAAACATGGAAAGTTATGGATGAGCTTGGGAATGGTAATATCTTCCATTCATTTGATTTAGCGATATTCGGATATGGATTGCCAACCGAAGAGTAGGTTCCGATACCCACTGCATAAAAAGGTTTGCCGTCAGAATTACTATTTACTACAAGTGAAAAACTTCTATTCTCGCCTATAGTTTGTGATAAAGGATTTACTGAAATGCTGGCACCATATACACCAAGGAAGCTTACGCCGTTGTATGGATCTCCCAACGTTCCCGCTCCTGTTGTTCCCGGAGGGGTCAATATAGCATCGTTGAAATATATTAGATTCCTATCTCCAGTTGGTCCTACCTCTGCTGGACAAACACTAAGCCAATTCACATAATATGCTGTTCCGCCATATGAATATGCACCGGTTGATCCTGAAGATATTGGTGATCCTATTTCCTGGAAAGCTTGCGTTAATTGGGTTGTTCTGGTCACACCTAAAGCATCAGTTGATAAAATAGGATTGATGTAATTAGTATTGCTTAGAACTACAAGATTCTTATTTGAAGCATTTGATCCATTTGTAACGTATTGTATATCAATAACTCCTCCCCTGGATGTGTTATTAGTAGCTGTTAGCCCAACACCGGAAGAGGTATTGTTAGTTATAATTAGAGATCCAGAAACATTTATTGTTTCTGCACCAATGTATAGATTAGATGAATTCAAAGAAAAATCCTGATCCGGACAATTGAAATTCATGTACCCCTTTGTGATTCCGGTAAATGATGTTGCTGTGCTTATTGATACGTTCCCAGCAGATCTCATATCTAATATTCCTGTCTGGCTTATTAAATCCAGGGAGGATGAATTAATTGTAAACCCTCCGCCAGTTACGCCCCACACCAAGCTATAATCATTCGAAGAATTTGGATTCTCCCATTCAAAATAAGGATGCTTATTGGAATCGGTAGAACTACCATCCATATATTCAGATTTACCGAATTCTAATATATGCTTACCTAACTGCCCCTGCGGTGATATTAAAAACTTTGAATATTGCTGGTTTCCATATGCTTTACTAACCAGAGAATCTGATATAACCAATGTGTTGGAATACGGGGTGGGTGAAAACTGTATGATTGCATTTTTAGAATTATCCCCATTCCTATTAATTATACCATTAAAACTCTTAAAATACTGTGTTCCAGTAAGATTTAATCCACTTGTTCCCCAGGAAGCTCCATTGTAAACATAATCAATAAAATCCTCCGAAGAGTCTACCCAGTGGTCACCGGTAGTATATCCAGTAGCTCCCGTTGGAGGCGTGTTTGCAACAAACCATATTGATCCTCTGTTTCCTGGAGGACCTATGTCTCCATTTGGTCCGGTCTGTCCTGGTGATCCTTGAGAGCCAGGTTGTCCGGTTTTACCATAGGTTCCGCCACCTGCAGATAGGATGCCACTGAAATTCTGATTCAGTTTATTGATTACATCCTCTTGGGTGTCTCCCTTGGTAAGTCTTAAAAGCTTTAAATCAGCCATGAGTTTATATATCCGAATTCCAAATAGGAGGGTTTAGAAAAGACGACCTGAACCAAAAGCAGTATAATAGAAAGCCTTAGACCCTGTTAGAGAAGTTCCGCTGTTTCTATAGAACACTATATCAATCTCATTAACCCCAGGTGACAAGCTAATAAGCTGTGTTGACATTGGTGGGGATCCGGTTAAATATCCTAGATATCTGATCGGTAAAGAATTAGAGGAAACCTGCTGTAATATTTTTATTCTTATACATTGATTGGTCTCTATTAGTCTGGCTAGGTTATTATCAACTCCAGTTCTCATATCAAGTGCAACACCCAAATTATTGGTTGGGTTTACGTTTAAAATGAATGTGTTATTTGGCCCCAGTGTATTAAATCCTAGATAATACCAGGAAACTAGTGTACCGCTGTAATTAGAGATATAAGAAGTATTTGAATCAAACGTAGGAGTGTTTTTATACAGTGCGTTTTTTGTCATGTATATTGTTCCATCAGTTTTTACTTCCGATAGAGTTACACCATCAGTTGATGCTTTATATAATGAATTTCCGCCAGTTGCTGATCCGGTAGAGCCTATCTGAATAACCCCGCCATTTGTGTTTTGTACCTTAAGTCCAACATTTCCATAAACAGAATCTCTGACACCAGGAAGATCTACCGAGATATCTAGATTTAATCTATTTGTAGAAAATTCATTCTGTGATAGAGTAAGATTATTCGATATGATAGATATTTCATCCTCTGCGGATAAAACAGATGCTCCAGATCCATTTAAAGATATAGATCCAGCTAATGAAGTAACATAAAGATTAGAATTAGCAGTAAGTCTTAGATTTTGTAATGCACCGCCGGTAATTCCATCTCTTGCTGCAATATTTAAGCTATCAGCAGGAACTGAAAAAAGAATATTGTAATCAGTTGATCCGCCGGTCCATCTCCAGATGGGATGCTTGTAGTATCCGCTTGGTCCTAAAACCGTAGTTTCCGCCCTACCAAATTCCATAACTGGGTAATCATTTACTGAAGGATCAGTAGTAACTAAGAAGTTTGTATAGTCTGGATTAGTAAGCACTGCAGAAGGAGTACCGTCACTAAAAACGAATGTGTTCTGTATAGGATAAGTTGAGCTTTGTACTATTGCTCGATACCCAGTATCCAATCCGGTTGGTCCTTTAACACCAGTTACAAGAGAAAATTCCTCCTGCGGTAGAAGTGAATATCCAGTTTCTATCCATCCAGATGGACCAAATACGAAAAGAGGTTTATCTGAACTTTCTGAGTCTATCCAGTAATCACCTTCCACTGAGATATCTCCATATCCACCAGTTGGTGATGCTATGCCGCCGACAAACCATCTAGTTCCTCTTGGACCAGAAAGTCCGGTTGGTCCTTTTAGTCCAGAGTTTCCAATAGATCCAGTTGGGCCGGTTGGTCCAATAGGACCTTGCACGCCTCCTTTAGATTCCGCTATTTGTTCAAAATTTGGATTTAGCTTTGCAACTAAATCCAGATCAGTGTCTGTGATATTAAATGAAATTATAGATGGTCCTGGCATAATTATATCTTATTTATTCCGAATGTAAATGTTAAAGACCAGTTTGAGTTAGGGTTAACATCGTATGTAAATGAATAGATTAATTCATTCTGTTTTACGAGATCTAATCCATCCTCGTAAACATATCCATCCTTATATCTGTCTTTACCTAGAAGGTCACCTATAACATATCTTAATCCGCCGTTATTGGTGTCTGGATTAGGAACTTTTTTAACATACAAATTGAATAAGCTTGCTGTGTAGATAGGTACTACGTTTAATTCGATATAAGATCTGATATCATCCTCAAGACTATCAGGATTACCAACCCCAAATTCCGATATTATATTATTTTGGAAAACGTCTCTGATACCAGAGTTTAATAAAAATCTTCTAAGCATTCGATCAACTCTTAAAACCCCGACCAATTGGTTAGATTGTTCTAAAACCTGATAGAAAACTTCAACGTCAGGATAGATGCTCTGATCCAAAGATGCAAGATCTACCCCGATTAATGCTGTTTCAAGTTGTCCTATTCCCGATCCGGAATCTGCCATAGGTATATTTTGTATTAATGGCAACGAAGCTAATGCCTGAGCATTAATCTCATCAACATTTGGGTTACCTATAGTTCTGGAAACCGGTAAGGTTATGAAAGTTGTAAGACCTATTTCTTGAGGGGTCTGCATTATTTTAGAACCAAAGAAAGTAGGGTATTCACGCATTGATCTTGTTCCCGCAACTGGTGTTTCTGAATTATAATTCGAAAACAAGTTATAGTATCCAGGATCCCACGTAGACCAGAATATAGAAAAATCTTTCTTTGCGATCGGTGTTATACCTATCAAAGGATAAACAGCTCCTTGTGGAAGGTTTGCAGCAGCGTCTAAAAGTCCCTTGTTTTTACTTACCTTAGTATAGCAAAGATTCCTGATCAGACCGAATCCGTTTTGTTCTGGCGCAAATGTGCAGTTTCTAAAACTAAGATCAACTGAATTATAGCCTGAAACGTAATCGCTTTTATCGTTCTTAAAAAGAATGAGCTTTCTAGACAATGGCTCGTATCCTCCTGTATATCTAGTTAGATCCGAAGAATACTGGGATCCACCTTTAACTATCCCGTAGCTTGTTGTGGTGTTAACACCAAGAGTTGCTGGTCCAGTTGTAGATGGTACAGGATAAAGTCCATTTGATCTGCTTATGTAGCTAGGCTTTAAAATACCTATATTCAGTGTATTGCTTGACTCTACTGTTTGTGAAGTAGAAGGATTCCAATAATAACTTGAATACTTAATATAAGGACTAAGATTATTAAATCTTTTGGTTATCTCAGCCACCGATATTCTCTTCATAATAAAGTTGAAGTAGTTAGCTCCACCCGCAAGCTGTACAACAGGTTTACCGTCATATTTAGATTTACTACCAATTGGTATAGTCGCTGGTGAAGTTGGCGAGAATGGAAGGTCGAATATGTAAGAAGGATTGTCTATAGGTCCGAAATTAACAAACGACTGTGATCTTCCAACCGGCCAAGGGTATGTTGATGCGATCTGTGTAACATAAAAACTACCATCCCCAGTAGGACCAACTAATCCAGTAGCTCCGGTAGGATAGTATAAATTTATTTCTTCTCTTAAATCCGAATCATAATCGGGATTCGGTATAGAATAGATTGTTCCGGGATCGGTTAAAGAAGTTACAGAGCTTGATGAAGTTACGCTAAGATCTAATCCAACGCTAAGTTTAATATCACCTATGCTATATAAAGAAGATCCACCAGTAGCTCCAGTAAGCCCAACTAGATTATCTTTCTCCTTGTCTATTAGTGAATACATTAAGACGTGATCCAAATACGGATTTCCTCCGGTAGGACCAGTGTGTCCAATATCAGAAGCCCTATAGTCTTTCATTACAACCGTGCAAAGTAAAAGTACAAATTGCTGCGTTGAATTTTCTATAACCTCGTAGGTAACAGGCGACTGTATTGCATTAGGATCTTCGTCTACTATACGGAGTAAGGCAGAAAATTTATATCCCTGGTATCCCCTGTAATTCGAAACATACCTATCCAAATCGGTTGAAGGATTTGGTACGTTGCTTCTTTTCTTAAACTGTACCTTGACACCTCTAAATAAGGTCTCGTAAAATCCAGTGGTGGAATTAAATGCTAACGGAGTAAAGAATTCTTTCGTCTGATTTGCAGAGTTAGAATAGTTACCAGTATAATCGGTTCCTAAAGCGGTAAAAGAATCGCTGAAATATAATGCATTTGCTGGATCCGCACTTCTTAGTGTGTCTAAATCAACCGCAGAAGGAAGATATCCTTTTTGTGTAGCAAGTGCGCTAGGCGGGAATTGTTTAGGAACTCCCTCTAACACAAACCATTCGTGTGTTAAATAATTAGGATCAGGGGTTTCTTTCTCTAGACTAGGTGAAAAATTAGTGCTAGAAAAAGCTGGACTTAAATTAAGTCTATAAGGATTTCCTCTTGCATCTGTTCCACCTGTATAAACCCATTTATTGACAGTAGGAACTATCCTCGAATAATTGGATCTCTGTGTATTATAGTTTTCTTCCAAATAATCATATTCGGAACTAAGTTTTCCTGAGATAAACTGGAATTCTTTTGGCGTCATTTTTTGGTCTGCACCTGGACTGAGAAGTGACTCTATGCCCAAGAATCCTGGGAATTTACCAAGATCAGTCTCGTAGGGGACAGGCACATCATAGGTTGTAGCTAAATCAACATATTTAAGTTTTGTAAATTTCGCTGGGCAAACTACGGATGGTGACGATCCAATAACATTATCCACAAATATGCTAGTACCGAATAATCCTATAAAAACCTTACCAGCATTATATACAGTTCCAGCATAGGTAATAGACCCAGACTGAACGAGATATTTTTCGCCTTCCACTATCGTTCCCGATTGATTAGGTAACAATTGGAAATATCTAAAAAATTCTGCTGTTGGGGTTGTTGAATATTCAGAGCTAAAAAAGTCGAAGTCAAGCTCCTTAGTATCAAAGAAAGTGTAAACACCAGCTGACAATTCAGCCATTTTAAAAACATTAAAATGACTATTACTACCAAGATCTATTACTTGGTTATCATCTTCTATCGTCGCAACCAGCAGTGTCTCGTAATTACCCCAGCCGGATGCAAATCCGTTTACAAAAACAGGTAAATCTACATACTTGGATATCTCATTAATGTAAGAATAACCTTGTTTAGTCTGGATCCATCTTTCCTTAGTGATAGCTTCGGAATCATCCACATTAAATACAACCCTATTGGTAGAATACTGCGTTCCACCCTTGAAATCAGCTAACCCCGATATTTGCGTTATATCAACATCGTTGATTTTAACGAGACCAGCTAATGATTGATCAACCTGATAATACTCGGTCCAATTTGTATTGCTGGTAGGGTCCTGATTTCCTGCTATATTTGCAGCTATGCTAGTATTACTTAGCCAATATTTGTTTCCATATTCAACTATTACTCCAGAATCGTATGACGAGGTTGAATCCCATACACCACGATATAATAGGGAGAAATCCTCCCAGTTTGAGTAAACTGCTACTTTAAATCTTGAATTCAAATCACCAGGATTTACCAATCTAATAACGGAATCGTTTTTAGAAGGAGCTGAATACCACGTAACGCTAGTGATCTCTGCAGCAGATGCAGAAAAACTACTAGCTATAGAATATATTCCATCATTGGAGCTGGCAACCCCATTGAAATAATAGTTGTTACCCGTTGCGTAATGATCGCCAGGAATCCATCTTAATTGTGATCCACTAAAGTTGCCGTTGGATATTAAATCATATCTTTCCTTAACGTTTCCTCTAGATCCCTCGGGCCAAACTATTTTAAAAGTAAGGTTTATGTCCGCCGGTATTTCCTGCAGAAATGTAATTGCAGTATAAGAACTGCCTGGGTCATTAGGAAGATATCCGGAAAATGATCCTACCTTATCATCTGGTCCGCTGAAATCCAAAAGATTAACCTGCTGATCTGTTATAACTAATGTCCCAGCCGTAGCACCAACAAATCCAGTTGTTCCGAATCCCGCAGTTGCACCAATCCATGGTCCAAATGTCTCATAATCGGGTATATTTTGTGAATCCGCAGATCTTTTTAAAGAATAGAAATTATCAAACTTATCTGTGATATAAAATAATTTCTCCGGATCATTCTGGTTTATATCCAAACTTCCTGGGATCCATCCAGTAACACCTTCGTAGAATAATCTTACCCCGCCGGTTGAACTCTGGTAAGCAGACACATCATCGAAGTAATATCCTAAATTATTTCTGCTTGGTTGAGGAAGATTGAAATTTCCATCAAGATCCTTATACTTCCAGAAAAAATCACCATTCAATTTAAAATTACCGAGATCATTCCTTGAAACATACATTCCAAAATAACGATTTATAGTGTATAGATCCGTATCAGGATCATTAAAAAGGAATTCTAAGTTCAAAAGATTCGAACAAATTATACCATTTCTTTCAAATCCACCAGTTACTGTTGATTCGAAATCTATCATTGGGATAGAATCAGTGCTATTATAATATGAATCTAATATTTCTCCTTTTTGCCCAAGAACGCCGGTCTGGTAATTAACTCCATTCCAGAATGTGTATGCGTTCCCAACCCCAAAATTAATAGGTGAAGGGTTAAAACCAGGATCTCTAGTTAGATCTCTGATATATTTTCCGATAGTTGAACTTTCTCTAAGATCGAAAGTAGCTACTGTTTGAGCATTAGGTAATACTTGATTGGTAAAAAAATCACCAGGATTTACTACATCAGGATAGAAAGCTAATTCATCAAATAAAGCGACTGACCCAGTTCCTGAAATAACCGAATAGGACGAGTAGTTATCAATACCATCTATATAGGATCCGGCAGAATACTCAACTGGATTTCCACTAAGATCTACACCATACGTTACCTTGAAAATGTCGGTGGAATATGGTGACTGGATTAGCTTATACTTTTTACCGCTCTCAATTACAGATACATTTGTTGTATAAGGATAAGATATAGGATCAGGAAGCTTAAATACCACAAAAAAATCGGGTATAACATCCTTAATCCATAATGGTGCAAAATATCTAAAATTCTCCGTATAATTTTTATCAATTAGCGTAGAAGAACCAGAGGCATAAAAAAAATCATACTGCTCGCCAAATTCGGTAGCGGACTGACGACTTCCAGTTGTAAATTGGGCTGCTTCAAAAATAACCTCGGTTGGAGTTGTACCTAGCTTAAAAAAGTTATAAACGTCCACCGCATAAGGATTCTCGCCGGTAACTTCAAACTTCTTGTACCTTTTGTCAGAAAGTACAGTATTGACGTCCATTGAATTCAGCCACACCTTAGCTGTGGAGTCAACGGTAATTTTAAAGTTACCGTTGATTTTAGGGTTTGTCCTTACCACTTGGAAGGACGTATTATAATCGTAAAGTTTCTCTCCAGCCATTTTTTATGTGTATTTAGGATTACCCGTTTAACACCCCGCTTCTACCTTGTTGTGCTGATCCACCAGCTCCTGTAAGTGGTGAACGCAAATTATCTGTTTTGTATCTTCCTGTTAATTGGATGTCAAAAGAGAAAGTATCTGAATAGCGAGGCTTAATGTCTATGCCTATTGTTTTAGAATATACAATATTAGTTAGATTACCGGCCAATCTAAATCCACCTACATAACCTAATTTATCTACTGCTCTGAATTGGAATATAACAGGGACCAAAATGCTATTCGAAGTTCCTGTACCTATTATAGTGGAGGAAAGCGAAGAACTGCCTGAAACCTGAATTGAACTATTAGTAGGAGGAGCTAAGAAAAGATATGCACCGCAAGAATACTTCCCAATTAGGTATTCGTCATTAGGGTCAAATCCAAGCTTTTGCGCATACATTGCATCAGTTCTATTTGATCCAGAAACACCGGTAACAAATGGTGTTGTTACCTGGCTGTAGCCCAATTGCTTGTAATAATCATTTGAGTTTGTATCTGTTTGGAAATACAAGGACTGTCTGAATGCTGGATAAACTATAGATCCATTTGAGTAATTTGGTTTAACCAATTCATCAAATCCGGTTCCAGCTCCATTATTCAAAGCAGGATGACTTGTGTGTATGCAGAATTCACTTAAAGGACCATTTCCAATTGGTGTTTTAGCACCAGTTGCTCCTGTATATCCACCAATCCAAACTAATGAATTAGATCCACCGCTTAAAGAACCAGTTGGACTAATAAGTGCGGGATTGTGCGGGATTAAAGAGTTACCATTTACAGGGATTGCACCAGCATAATCATAATTAGATGCGTAAGGTGCATTGTTTTCCACGTATAGAGACTGATCACCTCCAACATTCTTGAATCTTGGATATAACCACTGGCTATAAAGATTTGCAGAAGCGTATGGTGGTGCCTGTGAACTTGACATATTATCAGGACTTCCGGTTGGACCTATAATATCACCAGGTGAAAGAGCAGTTTGGCTCATTGGAACCTGATCATATCTTAGATTCTGATAATATCCAGGAAGTGGAGGTGTGCTATCATTAACTTTAACACTCAAAGCTCCTGGTAACAAACTAGCCAATTCTAGAGGACTCGAAGCCACGTTAGAAATCTTAAGACTCAATACAGTAGAACTGATCTTTCCTGCGTCGGTTGTTAGTGAATTTGTGAATTGTGAGGAGTAGCTAGGTACTTCGATAGAAATAACGGATCCGGGTAAGATTGACCCTGTCGGTATCTGAAGATCTGAACTAACAATTTCAACATTGATTTGTCCCACGCTTTTAGTAACAGCAGCTCTTAGAGAATCAACTTGATTCTGGAGGTCAATTAATTTCTGATATAGAGAAACTACCGATCCATCATTCCCGAAAAATCCTGATGCTATACCATTTGCTGTGTGATAAAATGTTTTATTATTTGTAATAAATTGTTCAGACAAGTGCTGGTTAAGACCTTGGGCTGACAATTCCTGCTTCATGATAACCAAAGCCTGATCAGTAGTATTTCCCAAAACTGTAGATAATGGGGAAAGAACGCTAAGGTTTGCAGGGAAATCTATTATAACAGAAGGTGAATAAGGTGAAATTAAAGGATTGTCCGGCCAGCCAGCTTCAGAGATAGAAGCTATCTGGATTTCAACTTTCTCGCCCTTTGTAATTGGAATATCCAATTGGTTAATATTAACCTCATCTGCATTGTCGGTTGCTTCCGGTGCCCAAACATAGGTTCCTGAATTAACATCATAGAATTTCTTACGAATCTCTGATTTATATACAACCCAATTTGAAAATGCGCCGGTTTTCTTTTGCCCGTCATTATCGGTAAACTCACTTTGTTGGGTTGGCTGAACAGCACCGCCCTGACTCAGATATCTGTATCTAATTTGGAATTGGATAACTGATTGAGTACCGGTTGCAGGTGAAACCTGAGGAGCTGGAATTGCCCAGAATCCTCTAATCCTATACTTAGGTGCTTCAGCTAATTGAGGCGTATCCAAAGCAGATGTATTAATGCTTTGTACAACTGATTCATAAAGCTGAGATTTTTGATTCCTCTGTATAGTTAATGAATTAAGCTGTGATTGTAAAGAATTAAGCTGAGAAGGATCAACTACCTGATTGAAAGCTGCATCCTGAACAGGTGATATAGAAGATATGCTTACCTCTTGATTTGCTGAAGTATTAGCTAGTCCGACAAAACTTGTATTTGCTGGAGCGGTAGAACTTGTTAAACTGTTTACCTGTGATCTAACCCTATTGATTGCAACATCTGTTTGCTCGATCTCGCTTTTAAGCTGTGCTTTTTGTGAGATAAGATCCGTTAATTGTTGAGAACTTGTATTATCGGTCAATTGTTTATTGATCTGATAAACATTGAAATTTGTTGTTTCTAAGGTTGGAGGGGAAGGCAAAATACCCTGCAGAGCAGAAATTTTACGTTCTTTAGCCATACCAAAAAGAATCTGACCTATATCAGCAACTTGCGAATTATAATACTGCTCAAGTGTTTGTGTCCCGCTTGCAGTAGTGATGGTTAGTTCGTTACTGAAGAAAACAACACCAGTTGACCATTGAGAACCTATTAGATTAAAATTATCATCCAATGTTTTAAAGAAAACGCCAGTTCTTTCATTAAATCCAACGTTAACATCGATAGTTTTTGGAGAGAATTGGCTGGATACAAAAGTTAAACTATTAGCACCGATTGAAATAGGTTGATACCCGGCTATTCTTAATACCTGAACTGATCCTTGGTCTCTATCGATTGATATAATTCTGTATCTGCTACCGTCATTTGTAGCAAGCACATCTTTTACATCCAGAGTTTTACCTCCCTGTACACCAGATGTAACATCCGTGTAATTGAGAGTGTCAAGAATATAGTTTCTTCTAGTTTCTTGCGAGGTAGCCCCGTTTGCATCAGTAACATTAACAACGTCATCTGTAATTCCAACTACACCAAAATTACCAACATTTGCTAAAGTTCTTAATGGAAGCTGAAGAATGTCTTCGTCCACGAAGTAATTAATGCCTGCATCAGTTAATGCTGTAACGAATTGATTATAGGTAAGATCATTTCTGCCTCTTAGGTTAGTGTCAAAAAATTGCTTATCTACGTCAGTAATAGTATTAGCTATGATTCTCCTACATAATATTCTATCTGCGTTCTCGATAAGTATCTTATCGCTCTCAGAAAGCTGTGCTATCTGATTGGTTAGATCAATCTGTATGTATAAAAGAGGTGTTAAGAAGCTTTCAAAAAACCAATTATTTTTTGCTGCAAATGTGCTAGGTGTAGTTAGACCTGTCAGAGGGGCAGGATCTTTCAGTGCTTGAGCTTTATAGATCTGAGAATAAGTTCCATCGGCATTTCTTACAGTAGATGCGTTTGTCCCTAATCCGGCTAACGCTTCTACATTATTATCAATCCGATCGATCTGATTCTGCAAATATCCAAACCCAGGTACACTTACATTCTTAGGTGTCCCCCTTTCGTCTAGTATTTGAATTTGTACACTCTCGTTTGTCGAGGTTGCAACTTGGTTTAAGCCCTGAATTATTTCAAGGGCATTTGTCTGAAGTCTCAGAAACTGAGCTATTAATGAGCTTATTGAGTTTTGCGTAGCTGACATGCTTACGGGTTATTTGTTAAAGATTGTCCAACTGCATCTACTTGGAATACCAGATTTTCTGGGTCCACACAGACGATATCGATTACTGGTATGTTTGCCCAAGTAGCAAAATCGGTTTTGTCTAAAACCAAGATTGTTTTTGAGTAAGGAACATTTGTAGGGGATGATAATGGGTATCTACCTACTGCATTTGTTAAGAATGTAACAACAAAATCATTCGGATATACCTCATCACCAAAAGAGAATCTAAAGGTTTGCCCGCGCTTCCACTGGAAGTTGGTATCGTCTATTCTGATAGTTAGATCCTGCGATAAACTTAGAGGTGATCCATTATTGACATGTTTATAGTAATTACCAAAAGGAAGTAATGAGAGAATGTTATTCGAAGTGGTACTTAAAGTTACGACACCTTTATTTTTTCCTATCGTATAATTCTGTGTGTCATTCGAGATAGTAACCTCGTTTTCTATAGTTTTATCAACCAATATACCAATACCTTGCTTGATAACATCCAGATTATAGGATATTTCTATAGAAGGTATGTCGTTATTGACGATTGCTCTAATCAATTCATAGTTCTGATTGATAAGACCTATTATAGATTGCGTATTATTAAATAATGCTTGGTTTGCTGAGATCGTTTGCTCCAAGAAATCTATTCTTTGACTTAGATCTAAAGAGGAATCTGATGTAAGAACTAGATTTTCAACTTTAGTAAGTCTTTGTTCTATACCAATTACCTGACTTGCACCATTATTAAGGGTTGAGCTTGCATCCTGAAGGACGTTTACTGCATCCATAAACATAGAAAGCGAGAATGGCGAGTAATCGTTAATAGCCTGTTCTACACCAGTTTGGTCTACATCTACATCAAACTTAAGATTGATCTTGAATCCATAAGAGTTACCGTTTAATTTCGTAACAATATTTGGTTTATTCTTGGTCAATCTAGGGATATAAGTTTCACCGCCAGATGTTACAACATCATCTAAAAATAGAACACCGTAAAGGTTCGTAGCAGAATCCGATGGATTAGCAGGATCATATACGTCGTAATAAATTAAAACAGCGTTAAAATCAAAATTATTAGCATCAGCAGTTGCATTAAACTCACTAAATGTTGATATAGATGGGTTTGTTGCTATTCCATAATACGAATCAGGATCAAAATCAATTCCGATAGAATCTAGCTTAGTCCTCGTATAAGTTAAACTTGTATAAGGAGGTGTAGCTGTATTAGTTTTTGTGATTATTAATGATGTAGGATCGGTAAATAATGCATCGTTAAAGTAGGTATTTGCTACCGCTCTAGGTGAATACCAGTTTCCAGATCCAGTAGTACCATTTGCTGTGTCCGTATATGTTGCACTAGGCTGTCCTAGCACATCATCGTCAAATATAGCAAGGTTTGTTAATCCACTAGGATTAGTTTCAGTATAGGCTCTACCAGTTAGGTATTCGTCATTCAAAGGATCTGATGGATTATTAGTCCATGTATAATCCATTGTGTAATTCTGATCTACAACGTTTTTAAATAAAACTGTAGGTGTTGATCCATCTTTAGTTGGTACATACACATAAACCTCAGTGTAAGCGTTGTTTTCGTTTCTTACTGAGTTAACTATATCAAGTTCTCCAACATACTGAACCACATTATTATAAACAGCACCAGTTAAACCAAAAGATCCGGTTACACCCGCTACAGGATCACCTTCTACGAATCTTTTTTGGGTGATTGGTATATTGTTAGTAACTACGATAGAATTCTGATTCAGTGTGGAAGCTACTTCCGTAGAAGATGCTGGTTGGAATCTGATAGCTCCTAGCTCTTTTAACCACTTAAAGAAAACCCTTTCAGAAACGTTTTGCTTCAAGTTTGAATCATACTCATCAGAACTTAAGATGGTTGTTTCAATATTCAAACAGTAGCTTTGAAAAGACTGTGAGAAAGCGATGTTTCCATCGGCAGGTACAATCACATTAGATCCTGAACTCCAATCCAAGAAAGCTGAATCTGGAGCGGGTAATTTAATTGTATTCCCGGTTGTATCGAAATAATCAATATTGGGAATGTTCAATAATGCAAATTTAGAAAATTTAAATTTGCTAGTGGAATTATTAAATGTGAATGATAAATCCTCAGCAGCCGATGAGAAGGTATAAAACGTTCCTCCCGTTAGCTGTAATGGTTGAATAAAGGGGGTTTTAGCCATCTCCGCGTTTTGCTTTTATTAGAAAGTCATATTTGAGGAACTTAGAACTACCCACGATCCTCTTTGTGTACCCTGAGCACTTGCAATTCTTGGTTCCCATCTTAGGGTAATTGCTGACTGATATTGGCTTGCTGCTGGAACCACGATTCCTGCTGAAGGCCAATTTCCATAAGCAGCACTAGTATTAAACCCTGTGTAATAGCTGCTTGATCCAGTTACACCTGTGTAGATGTATCCGGTAGCTCCTTTTGTGTTTACGATAGTAACCGTAAATCCTGCGGGAACGTAAGATCCAGTAGAACCAGATGTCTCAGAAACTTTCATATAGAAACCTGTAGGACCGCAATCAGCATAAATTATATTCTCCGTTCCTGTTATTGCATAAGGCGAGTTAACTGAACTAGTAACGCCACCACCTGAAAGTGCAGAGTTATTGGTAACCGGGAATTCTTGTCCTGCAGTTAATCCTGTAGTGTAAACCGTATTGCCAAGAATGCTAAATCCAGCAGGTCCTAAAGCAAAAGACGAATTAACATTCAATCTTGAATTAAAGCTTGCTGTTCCGCCAGCTGTAAATGTTCCTGTGCCTGTTACTGCAGTTGTTCCTGAGAATGATACAGAACCGGATCCTGTTAAGGTAGTTGTTGAAACACCATTAAATGTTGCTGCTCCGGTATTTAAAATTTGTGCTGAAGCTGTACTTCCAACCGGAACTTGCAACGAGTTAAACTGTCCGATCTTTGCAGTTACCCTACCAGTTGGTTGGGCAGAAACGTCCAATATTCCATTATTCAAATCTATACCAAAGTTGGTAGAATAAGAATTTGTCCAGTTCTGGAGTGTAATGAAATTGGAATTGATTGTTGTTCTGGATGCTGATATCGAATCGGACCCTAGAATTTCAGTGATGCTTATTGTAGACATGGTGTGTTTTTTACGATTATTAAGTTGGAATATATATCATGCCTTTATATGACGACAAATTCTAAAATCAAACTGACGCAAAAAGACTTTTTTGACATTGCTCTTAGTCCAAATCAATCTAATTATTCCCGATCTATCTTAGAAAATACAATAACTTTTTGCTGGGGTCCCGCGGGTAGTTCAAAAACATTCAGCGCTTGCTACACAGCTTTAAAGTTATTAGCAAAAGGAGTTATCAAAAAAATAGTCCTTACTAAGCCTATTCAGGAATCTGGAGAAAAATTAGGTAGCTTACCTGGAGATGTAAATGAGAAGATCGGTCCATTCATGGAAAGTTATCTTATAACACTAGAAAAAATTATCCCAAGAGAAAAAGTTGTCCAGCTAATGCAGGATAAGATAATCGAATATAAACCTCTTGCTTATATGAGAGGTGCTACATTTGACGATTGCCTAATGATTCTAGACGAAGCTCAAAACTGCGATATGAAGCAACTGATGCTTTATACAACAAGATTAGGTAAAAATACAAAGATGGTAATAGCAGGTGATGTCACACAACATGATATTTCGTTCGAAAAAGTAGCTTTACCAACTTTTGTTGAGATAATGAAAGATGTAAAAGGAGTTTACGAAATAAGATTTACCGATGCTGATATTGTTAGAGCCGATATCTTAAAAGAGATTGTTAAAAGATACGAGGATTGGAAATATAAAAACCATCCAAAAAACGTAGCTTCTATTAATCCCCGATCGGATCAAAAGTAGCATCTGGGTCATTCTTTAGTAAAAGCGGGGAACCTTTAAGGTTCTTCGTGTTTTCACTTAAAATATACAATTGCTCCTGGTATAGATCCTTGGAAAGATCTTCAGTAAATGTCTTTCTACCCCTGCTTGGTGGTGGATATCCATAATCTGCGGAATTCACTGTAAATGGATCAGGATCATTCTCTTTTTTAATTGTATGATCCTTAACTGTAATGTAAGCTGTCTCAGTTATAGCATACACGTTACCATTTGCATCCTCTACAGTATTCTGTATTGAGTAGTATCCAGGCTGGGCAAATGTGTAGATCAAGTAAGGTACGCCTCTAACATCCAAGATTTTTTCTTCAGTCTTAGAGTTATAAATTCTCCAAGTGTTCAGATTTTTACCGTAGATATTTGAGGTATAGTTTGTTAAAAATACTGTGCTTAGTAAAGGAATATCGAAATTATTTCCATTTAG
>Ga0164292_10001204_pt1 | contig 20756 bp, 34 predicted proteins | sample GEODES117metaG_FD_111486 | JGI IMG/M metagenome (GOLD analysis project Ga0164292, IMG submission 111486) | Eutrophic lake water microbial communities from Lake Mendota, Wisconsin, USA - GEODES117 metaG | ecosystem: Environmental > Aquatic > Freshwater > Lake | place: USA: Lake Mendota...
ATGAACTGCTGCGATGAATACGGCAATTGCAGGCAGGGCAGAGATTGCCCGATACGCAAGCAATTGGAAAACGAAAAGCCAACCCCGGCTGATGGGCAATTGGTATGGGCTGTGTTGGGATTCATTGTCCTGATGCTTGGCCTAATGACACTGAGGAGTTGTTTATGAAAACCACGATAGAACTCTGCAAAGAGGCTGGCTTTCCGTTGATGTCATTTGAGGGCGTGACATACGTTTCACCCGAACTTGAACGCCTTGTTGCCCTTGTTCGTGCTGATGAGAGGGCAGCACCTGTGGCCAAAGACGAAGCATTGAAACTGGCGCTGGAGGCGTTGGAGTACGCTGCATCCTGCGTGCAAAGCAACTATATGCCCGACAAAGGAGGCCACGACTGGGATGAGGTGATGGACACCCTCCGCACCGCCATCGAGCAAGCAGAGAAGCAGGAGCCGCACAGTTGGTACAGCGCAGAGCACGACGAGTGGATGACCGACAAGACGCGCAAAGAACACGAGCGCCTGAACTCATACACGCACAAGGTCGGCGGGTTTGATCTACCCCTCTACACCACCCCACCCGCACAGCCAGCACCTGTGCAGCCAATGGCCCACATCGTGGGTGAGATTGACCACGCTGGCAAAGTGTGGAAGCCAGCACCTGTCCGAGGCTTTGTCAAAAAAATTGAGGACTTAATTCAAGAGCGTGACGATGCCCTTAGTTCGCTGGACTTCTACAAGCGCCGTGTCGATGCGCTGCAACAGTGGCAGAGCAAGATGCGCGACCCTGAGCGAACGGTTGTGTGCGATATCATTGCAAACGGTCGCACACTTGAGCCTGCTGGCGACCGCTACACCACCCCACCCGCAGCACAGCGCCAGCACGTGACAGACGGCTCTCCTTGTTGGTGCGAACCAGAAACCAGCTACACGGACCCAGAGACAGGCGCGTCTGTGATTGTTCACAAGGAGCCGCAATGACCACACCAGAGCAACTGATGACGCAAGAAGAACTCGCCTTCCGTTGGAAGATTAGCGAGGCTACTTTGGAGCGCGACAGATCACTCAAGCAGGGCTGTCGATACCTCAAGCTTGGCGGTCTGATCCGTTACCGCATTCAAGATGTGTTGGATTATGAAGTAGCCTGCACGCATGAGCCGAAAGCCAAACTTAAGGAGAAGAACACATGACCAAAGACGAAGCAATGAAGCAGGCGCTGGAGGCGTGGCAAACGTCTGTCTATGGCAGCGAGAGCCATCACAAGGCCATGCTGCTTGCCATGACCAACATGGCCCAAGCCCGTTCAGCACCTGTGCAGGAGCCTGTGGCTTGGATGGGTACAGACATTGAGGGCAACCCAAACAAGTTCAGGCTGAACCCATTTAATGGTGGAGTTGCGCTGTATAAAAAACCGCAATCGGTAAAAGTCTGGGACGCCGAAGGCTATGACGCACTGATGCAAGAACTTGAACTATGGAAAGCCGCAGCACAGCGGCAATGGGTTGGGCTGACGGATGAGGAGATTGAAAAAGCCTGTGTTCCGCTTGGTGCGGCAATGCTGTCTTTTACAGAAGTCGCCCGAGCCATCGAAGCCAAATTAAGGAGTAAGAACAATGGATAAGACGATAGATATGGCTCGTGAAGCAGGGGCAAAGGACTGGCAAAAAATGAACAGTGATGTTGAGTACATGATGTCGACTGACGCACTCAAAGCCTTTGAAGCCCTTGTCCGTGCTGATGAGCGTGAGGCGTGTGCAAAGATGTTTGATGACCGCAACAATGGAATCGGGTTTTACGAACCACATGAGCCCGCAGAAATCATCCGAGCAAGGGGGAACACATGACAACAACCAACACAGGCTCTCACGTCATCAAGGCGCTGGAGGCATTCGCTGAGTTTGGTCGCTTGACCGCGCAAGAGTTTGCAGACTACGCCGACATCGGACGCTACGATGCACATGCTGTGCTCAACCGCATGAACAAGCGCACCAAGGCTGGCGAGAAGCGCATCTACGTTGCTGACTGGACCCACGCACACGACGATGCTCGGCGCTACCCACGGGCGGTGTTCATGATGGGTGACAAGCCCGACAAGCCAAGGCCCAAACCGAACATCCGAGCAAACCGACAGCGCAGTGAGCACAAGTCACTCAAAGCAATCCGCATGACCAGCGTGTTCAACATGGCGCTGCCACGCGACAAGATCAGAGAAATAAGGAGATCACTATGAAATGCAAATGCCATCCTGACTCGCCGTTCCATTGGGCGCACAACCCACGGCCAAGCATCTTTTTGCAAGACCCTATATTCAGGGCCAAGGGCGCGATGGTCAGCACCGACTACCGAGCCTTTGGTATTTACAGCCGGGCCAAGCCCAACGTCAAGCCGTTCCTGAATAAGCACGAAATGCCTGGAGGACGGCTCTGACGCTTATTAGCGCATCCGTTCCGAACGGTTGTACTGCCCCACGGCGCTAGGCCCTGCAACGCCACCAAGCACTGGAGCGCCTTGCGAAAGCAAGCCTCCAGCTTGGCGTACCATTTCAGGTCTGGATCGCAATAGGGCGTCCATCAAGGCTTGACCGCCAGGGCTGTACATTGCGCCTGCGCCCATAGTTAACGGAATGGCAACGGTCGGCTCGGAAAGAGCGCCGTAGCCACCTACGGCGTATCCTGCAAGCCGCCCTTCAAGTGTTGATCCGGCAGTGTCACCCAAGATAGACACCGCAGCATCTGACGCTTCTTGATTCCGTGCGCGGCCTTTGGCGAAAGCTGTCTTGCGCCGCGTTTGGTCTGCCTGCCGAACTGCCGTTGACAGTTGCTTTGGGGTAAACACGCCGTTCGCTGCGCCTGAGTTTGCGGCTGCGATGTTGAGCACGGCCAGATCGCCGTAAGCGCTGTCCACACGCCGCAGTTTGGGCGTTTGTTTCGGGTTTTGTGAGTACAGCTCTTTCTTTAGCACGCCGAGTACATCTGACAAAGCGTCGCCTATTTCGCGTTCTGCTGCAGAACCGCTTGTAGCGTAGTTGCTGGCTTTCTTGCGCAAGTCAGATTCGATGCCTTTGAAGGTAGCTCCGTCAATTTTCTGCCCCGCAAATTTACCGAGCACGATGTCGTTGAGCGTCTGCGCAACTTCCTGTCGTTGGTTAGCCGACAAATTGGTGCGCTTGCCGAGTGAAGCCAAAATGTTGCTGGTCGTGGGGAAGTCCAAATCGAAAGACATCTTGGACAACACGTCGTCGTATTGTTTGGATACTTGGTCAGACGCGTACGCAATTGCGTCGCGGCCAATGACCTCATCCGGCAGTTTCTCCCCGACTTTGCCAAGCGCTTTGTTGATGTTCGCCTTGTTGAAGTTGAACAGCACACGCTGGCGAGCGTCAGAAATAAACCCACCGACCAGAGGTAAGTTCTGCGCAAACTCCTCAAGTGTTTTGGCAGCGCCACCAAGGGTCTGCCCGGTAGTTGGTACGACACCCAATTCGCGCATCGTAGCTTCGGCTTTGGAAACAAGTGGGTTCAGCACACGCCCAGCGCCAGCAACGGCTTTCTCGCCGATAGGCCCTGCAACTGCACCTTGGACGACTTGCTCTGTCTTTTGACCGCCAAAAGTGCCTTCACCCGTAGCGGGCTGCATTGCGCCGCCGACAGCACCTGCAACAGCAGCCTGCCCTAGCGGAGCCAAGCCCCTAGCACGCGCTAACTGCGCTGCCCTAGCTGCGGGGGTTATGCTCGCGGGGTTGATGACGTTGCCCGCCAAACGCGCGAAGTCGAAACCAGACCCGCCTTGGGCCTGGCGCTGCGCTTGGTAGGCTTGCTCCTCTGCCCGCGCCATTTCATCAACTCGTTGGGCTTCGCTGGTAAAAAACTGACTGACAGGGTTTGGGGCCATGCCGCCCAAACTCGTTACGCCCGCCAATGCACGGGGCAAGAGTTGTGCGCCGCCAGTGATAGGGTCTTTAAGACCCATCATAAAACCCGACGACGGAGGCGCAGCAGCAGGTTCACCTGAGATCGCTTGCGCTATCTGCGCGTCCGACATGTCATCAGGAAACTCAACAACGTCGTTGCCTACTTGGATGTATTTGGGCATGTCAATCTCCAGATATGGCTTCGATTTTGCGTGTCTGTGGGTTGTAGCGTTTCGTCGGTGCGGGCGCGGCAGCGGGCGTCATCGGCCCTGTCGGCAGTTGACCACCACCTGCTTGTTTTTGCAAACGAGCGATGTTGTTCTGAATCTTCTTTTGGGCGCTGGCCAAGATTCGTTTCATCGCTTCAGGCTCAAGACGTTGATCGCCCGCTACAACACGTTGCAAATATTTAAGTTCTTCGTTCGAGTCGTTGCCGCCGAACTGTTGCAGTCGGGGAATAACAATCTCGCCGATGTTGGCGAAGAACTGTTCAGTGTTGATGACCTTATCGCGGCTACCAATACCCGTGAATTTAGCCACAAAGCCTTGTTCCGGCCCGTATGCGCCTGCGTAAATCCCCTTACCTAACAAAGTAAGCGCGTCGCCTACCGCCGTTTGAAGCGAGAACTGATTTTCAATGTTAGCGACGTTCTCACCAACAACCTTCGACGCTGCATCACTGGCTTTCTTTGGGTCTAAGCCAACGCCGCCAACGCTAACGCTTACGTTGCCCGTGCCTTTGGCCGCGCCCGTAATCTTGCCCTCAACGTACTCCAGCATACGTTTTTGGAATGGTTCAGTGCCAGGCGTCAAACCAGCGTCAATAAGTTCTTGAGCAAAGCCGGAAACCTTTTTGGTGTCTGGGCCTTTGTAAATTTCGCGGCCTGACGCCGGGTCAACCAGGGCGTTACCGACCACGACAGGTTTGGGGACTTTTTCTTGCAGTGCTGCCGCCGCTTTAGCTTGCGACTCAGCCGCAGCAGCGCCGCGCTGCGCCACCAAAGCAGCGCTTTCTTGCTGCTGTCGGAATACCTGCGCCAACTGCTGCAAGCCAACGGTATCGCCCGCCTGTTGCAGCATGGCCATGCCTTCTTGAATAGAAGCAGGGTTAGTCAGGTCGATCTGACGTGCGATCTGCTGACGCATCGAGATGCGCTGCAACTCAGGGTCTTGGCCACCAAGAGCGCCGCCGATTGCGCCGCCCAGCATGTTGGCCCCACGCTGGATACCGAAACTTGCTCTTTCAAACGGCGATAACCTAGCGTATTGCAGCGCTTGAGCATCGGCCCGGTCTTGTTGCTGCTGTTGGTACATCTCCGGCGTGACGCCGAACAGGGATTGGACGATTTCTGCCATGTCTTACTCCTTAGCGACCGTAAATGTCAGCCTGCGCGGCTTCAAAACCCGGCAAACCGAATCCGTATGCGGATGTGCTCAACGGGTTAACAGTGGCACCGCTGCCACTTAACAATTTTGACAGCGCGTCTGTCAGAGTCTTATTTCGCGATGACCCTTGTAAGAAATCTGCAAACGGGTTGAAAGCGTTGGCTTCACCCACGGCCCGAGCCGCACCCATACCACCAGCTAAGAGCGCCTGAGAGCCTGCCTGGTTGATGTTGCGCCCACCCAAAGCCGAACCGATGTCCAGCGGTGCTTGACCCAACGTCTCCAAACCAGTTGCGCCGCGCATATACGCTTCATAGGGTGCAAGAGCTTCTGCTTGGCCTCGGAAACCTTGTCCGAGCAGATTGCCGCCGACATTAAACAGACCAGCCCCAAATCGGGCTTGTTCCATACCCGCTTGTTGAGCCTGCGCAGCCAGCGCAGCGTCTTGTTGGGCCAGAGCGTTGTAGTACGCCTCCATCTCTGGGCTGGCAGCACCAAGGCCAGCAGCACCGCTTGGGCGCTCGCCTGTGGCCCCAACGGACAAGCCGCCACGGCCAGTCTGGAACAGACGGTTCTGGAGCTGCGCAAACTCACGCTCACGGCTAGGAGCCAGCAGTTCTTGCTGCCTAGACATGAACTGCTGCGCGGCCTCTTGAGGCGACTGCGCCAGGTACTGCTGGCCGAGGCCGAACAGACCTTGAGCCGCACCTTGCAACGGCGCAAACTGCTGCTGCGCTTGCTCGGCTTGCGTCAGCCCACCACCTGCCAGACCCAAAAAGCGGTCCTGCATGGCCGCCAGCTCGGGGCTTAACTCGTAGCTCGCGCCCGTGACGCGGCCTTCAGGCCCAGTCGTGAACTGCGACTGACCGAAGCGCGTCGTGATGCCGACCGGACGGAATCGGGCTTCCTCAGCCGCAATACGCGCCGCTTCGGTTTGCGCTCTGGCTTGGGTTTCTGCGGCTTTACGGGCAGACCTGCCGCCGAGCAAACCACCTAAAATTGCACCGCCTGCTGCGATAAATGGCATATCAAACTCCAATCAAAACGTCGTCCACCTTTGACGGGTCTTTCTCGTCGGTGGCGTGAATACAAAACCAAACGCAATCCGTGATCGCCTTGACGCCGTGCGTCAGACCAGCCTTGATCTCAATGCAAGCTGGCGCTTCAATGACTTCTATCTCTTCGCCCTTCATCACCGCCACCTTGCCTTGGGCAAGAATCGACAGGTGGCTGAACTCATGTGTGTGCTTCAGGATGGCTGTGCCTGCGGGGATAACCGCTTGCTTGGCATACAAACCATCGCTGAAGTGATGGGTGATCATGCTGTCCGTTTCCACATCGCTACAGTGATGTACGGCTGGAGGTTAGCGTTGGTGGCGCTGGAGCCTGTGGAGTTAACTGAGTGAGTGTGATCCCCTACACCAGCAATACCACCTACAGTTCCACTGGTTGGATTGTCGAAACCGGTGGCAATACGATCTGATAAATCAGGATGGAACATGCCGTTGCTAAGGCCTGTAAAACCACGGGTATAGCTGTGGGTGTGTGCGCCAGCGCCGTTTGTCGTGTGATCATGGCTTACAACAATAGCATCCTTGCTACCGCCAGTCTCTTCCAATGTATCGAACAACGTATCGCTGCCATTCAGGCCGACCATGACTCGACCCGCACCAAAAGCAGCCCAAGTACCAAAGCCAAGCAATGTAGCGGGATTGGTTGAAACACCCGCATTGACGTAGATTGAGCCTACTGGATAAACAGCTTGCAAAGCAGATGCTATAGCCGCTGTAGTTGCAGCAGTGACAAAAGCAGTTGTTGCTAATTGAGTGGTGTTAGTACCCGAAGAAGCCGTAGGCGCTGCTGGTGTACCTGTGAACGTCGGCGATGCCAGATCAGCTTTGGTCGCTACGGCCACGGCGATGTTGACAAACTCCGTGTTGATCTCGGTGCCCTTGACGATCTTCAGAGGGTCGCCAGACGGCAGCGAGTCTTTCGTGGCGAAATTCGTACTTTGTGTGTAGTTACTCATGACATTTTCCCGTCTTTGGATTGGATTTCAATCCGCTGAATCGACAGCGGTGCGCCGTTGATGTTGGATTCATAACCCGTTTGCACGATTTTACCGCTGCCAGTGGCTTGCACGCTCAAAGTTTGCAAAGCCACGCCATCAGAATACTCAGCGACATCGTACTCAGCGATGCCGTATTCAGACACGCCTTGCGTTGGGATCAGCGCGTTGGCCGACAAATAATTGGTGCTGAAGTCAAAGCCCCACTTCATCGTCACAAACTGGTTCGTACCGCCGATCACCACCACCTTCAGGCGCTTGAGCAGCGACGTGACGTTGGCGTTACCCAAGTCAGCGTGGTTGGTGAAGTACTGCATCCGGTAGGCCGATGTGTGATCTTGGTAGGTGCTGTACTTGCCGATGTAGCCGTTCTTGCCGATCAACACGTCACCGTTGCGCCGCGAGAGCAGCGCCGTTGGCTCAATTGAGTTCCATGTAGTGACGCGAAACGAGCCGTCTTGCAACTGCACGCGGGTGTCAAAGCAATACACTTCTTTGACCGAAGGCAGCGTCATCAGATAGAACGCCTCGGCCTCGGAATAAACGGTCTTGATGTTGGCCAGCGTCTCGCCAGCCACAATCGACATAAAGTCGCTGCGGATGTTCTTGGACAGGTCGCCCAGAGGGGCTGACTTCTCGACAATCGTCCTGGCAAACGACCGGATGCCCGAATTGGACAAGAACAAAATGTCCTTGCCCGTGCTCTGGATGGAGTCGCGGGCGATGCAGCCAATGCCACCCACCGTATCGCTCAGGCTCATCGTGGCGGGCGTCGTAGCGTTGGCGTACACCAGAATTTGGCGCTTGCCGAAGATGATCAGAAAGCCGTTGTGGGCCGCCAGACCAGTGATCTCATCTGCCCCATTGGGCCACACACGGTCGATGTTCAGCGTGCCTGCTGTGCCAGTGCTCCAGATGTGGCCAGACAGCAAGTCAGAGAACGACACCGTTACGTTGTCAGTGGCAGTATCGGCAACCCACAGCCGACCAAAGGCCGACAGCACAATGTTGCCTGAAGGCACAGTCCCAACATAACCTGACTTCTCGCTGACACGGCGGTAGGTCGTGGTGCTGATGGTTGGGTCGAAAATCAGCGGGTCGTGGCCCGTCTGGAAGAAGTAAGTGATGCCGTTGAGCGAAGCGCACGACCAGTTACTGGCCGTGATCGTCGGCGCTGTACCCCCGCCCCCGTATGTCAGTTCAGACACGGCGTTGGAGCCATCCAGCTTGAACAGCTTGTTGTTGCCAGCAAACAGAATCGTCAGCGTGCCGTCAGCCTGCACCAACTCATGGATGACACCCACGTTGTTGGCCCCAAGAGCGCCAGACGACGAATTGACCCGTGCCCATCCCTTGCGTGCGCCGATGCGACCGTACTGGTCGATGATGCAGTTCGTTGCGACCAAAGCAAAGCCAGCCGCCAAGTCCAGCGGCGAGTCTTGCGTGTTCAGGCCAAAGAAACCCGGCGCTGAGATGCTTGCGGTCTGGAGAACTTGGCTCATATGGCAATGAACTCTTGGTTCTCTGGATAGCGGGTGCTCTCCAGCGCGATGTAGTCGGCCAGCATCCCACGGTAGAGCTGATACGCCTCAGACGAGCTGAGGCCACCATCTTCACCACGTTCGACCAACGCTCTGGCGTAGGCGTTTTGCACCACCAGCACATCAGGCACCAGCACGACGGTGTTGTCAGATGACAACGGGGCTTGAGGCACGGTCAACGCAAAGGGAATTGTGTAGACGTTATCTGGACGGGCATACAGCACTACCTTGGTGTCGCCGTTGCCGTCCACGCCGTCAAATGCGTAGTATTCTGGGATGCCACTGATCGCGGGAACCAAGTTCTGAAAACGGTTCATCTCCACAAAGCTGATGTTTTGCAGACCGACGTTGGCAGTGACGTTGAGGGCGTCCATCACTTGGAACTTCTGACCAGCACCCGTCATCGAATAGATGTACGTGCCCGGCGTCGTGGTAATCGTCACGGTCTGGCCCAGCACGTTCCATGCGTAGGCGTCCTCGATCTGGCGCTTGGCGTCGTTGACGAATCGACCGATCAAGGCTGAATAGGTTGTTTCGTTGCTGGACGACACCTGCGTCTCGCGCAGCCGGACCAGCACGTCATTGATAAGTTGAAGGTAGGTCATTGGCGTGTCAATCCGATTTGTTCAAAGGTTGCGATGACAGAAATAGTTGAGCCAGATTCTGAGATCGTAGTGATGTAGTCACCCTCTTCTAAGACAAAGTATTGGTTGACGTCAATCTCAGCAAGTGTCGCCTTAGCAGTGAGCGTGAATTCAGTGGTGATTGGTATGGTCGAAGCTGCGCTTGCGTCATACCAGCTAAAACTGATGTGCTTGTTTGAGCTGCCGTTATTTGATGCGTGAAGAAGCACACACTTAGCGTAATAGCCAGTCGGCACTGTATACAGCGTTGTAGCTGTAGCAGCAGTTAAAGCTCTACCGACTGATACTGGTCTCATTTCTTGTTCCTTGCGGAGATCGCCTTGGCTTTGGCCTTAGCGTCCTCTTTGGACGATGCGCCCCAAGCCTTCAGAGACAAGAGTAGCCGGGTGGGCTTACCATCTTTCATCTCAGGCCCAGGCATATTGCCCATGCGTGCTAAAAAGGAGGCCCTACGAGGGTTGTCGCCCGACTTCACAGGGGCTTTGAGATTGCCCCCGGTTGACGCATTATAAGACGCCCGACCCTTGGCATTCAAGCCTCCGGTTTTGGCTTGCCCTTCTTTGCGTTGCCAGGCTGGGGTTTTCATTTCTTTTTCGCCGTCTTAGCCGCAGCTTTGAAGGCAGCGGCTGTTGGGGCACCCTTGGTGCCGGGCTTGCGCATCTTCTCGCCAGAACCCGCTTTAATGCGCTCTTTCTTGGCTGCGATGTTGGCATAGAGGCCGGGCTTCATTTTTTCTTCCTCGCCTTGCCAGCTTGCGACAGGGCGATGGCCACTGCCTGCTTTTTGGATTTGACAATTGGGCCACCTTTGCCCGAGTTCAGCTCACCAGCCTTGAACTCGCGCATGACCTTGCTGATCTTCTTTTCGGCTTTGGTTTTCATCAGTAGCCTTTTTTGGCTTTGTTGGTTGCCGTGCGAGAGCCGCGAACAGGCATGGACTTGACAGGCTTGCCCGTCTTCATCGACATCTCTTTGGCTTCTTTTTTGCCCTTGGGTGTGTAGGCAAACTTCTTTGTTCCGACCATTGGCATGATGTGCTCCTTAGATGGTTGCTTCTACTGCTTTGCGGGGTCTGCCCATACGCTTTACAGGTGTTGGGGCCGTCATTGGTAACTCTTTGCTGGCCTCTTGGACCAACACCTGCTCACCTTGTTCATCGACCAAAACGTAGCCGCCGTGGCCGCGCATCGAGTCAATGTCGTGCTGTAAAGTGAACGTCACCGTATTACCACTTGCCAAACAACGAAATGTAGCCATAAAAACTCCAAAAAAAAGGGGGCGCGTGGCCCCCTTTCTGTTTAGACCACCGCCCGAGCAACGATGAGTTGCAAAGTGGTAGACGCCAAGTTCACCGAAGACCCGGTTGGGTTGTAGGTCACGATTGTCACTGTGTTGGCAGCGGAAACATAAGCCCGTTTAACCAGGCCAGCCTCGCTGACGCCATGTGAGAAACCGAGAACCATGTCACCCAGCGCAACGCCGGGGACAGTCACTGTGTCTGTATCAGTTGCGCCACCAGCAACAGCGCCAGCGTCAAGAGTACAGGTCACATCCCAAGTGTCTGTGAACAGACCTCGGAATTGGTCATTCCCGCGACGGGAAGTAATTGCGGATGCAGCAGCCATTTGAATCTCCTTTAAAAGACGCCCCCGGCTTGTGACCGGGGGCTATTCATTAGGCTGGTACAGCCAAGGCGTAAGCAGCGGAAGCGTTAGCAGCCGACGAAGAGGCGGCAGTACGCAGGGCCTTCACGCCGTACAGAGTGTCAGCAGTGAACAGGGTACCGAGGTATTCCTGCTTGTACTGAGTCTGCGAACGGATGCCCATCTGCTCAACCAGCACCATCGCGTCGCGGTGGCCCATCAAGCAGATACGGTCAGCGCCGGTGTTACCAGCGCCGTTGTCGGCGTTGGAAGAAGCGAACACAGCCATACCGTAGAGCTGACCGATTTCACCGTTGCGGATAGCGTCGCCGTTGCCGATGAACGCTTGCTCGGTGTAACGGGCCAGACCCATCAGGGTGTTGCGGCTCGAAGGAGGGATCAGGAAGAAACGACCGTCCATAGGAACGTCGTTGTCGTCCAGGCGCTGGATGGTGCGGCGGATAGCAGCGTCAGTCAGAGCAGCAGCGTTGGAAGTCGAGCTGTTGTAGGCAGTCGTACCGTCGGAACCAATGTAAGCCTTTGTGGAGCTGGCGCTGGTTGCGTAGTCGTCTGTACCCACGGTCGCGCCGTTGAAGGCACGGCCCAACTGGACCAAGCTGGTGTCGATGCGGCGAGCCAAAGCATAACCAGCGTCTTCTGTGTAGAAAGAACGCAGCGATGTCAGGGCCTGCACTTCAACGATGTCCTCGATCAAGCGGCTGTACTCGTAGTGTTGGTTGATCAACACTTGAATGTTGGTGTCGCTCTCTGCAATCAGAGTCACGGCATCAGTAGCGGCTTTGGCCGAAGCGTTGCCACGGGCTGGGCTAGGGATGTTGACGGTGTCACCCTTCTTGCCTTTGAAAGACATCTTCTTGACCAGGTTGGCCAAAACGAGGTTCTTCTTGTAGGCGGCAACAATTTCATCACTCCAAATTTCTGGAATAAAGTTTGCTGCGGAGGTGGTGGTTACCGAATTGGTTGGGGAAAAAGCAGTGTTTGCCATGTTAAAAGCTCCAAAGTTAAATTATCGAACACGCCCTTCAGAGTACGCCTGCATGATTTCATCACTCAGTGTTTCGTACCTTGCCGGGTCTGTCATCTTGAGACGAATGAGGTCGGCTCGTCGGTAGACTCGTTTTGAACTCTCGCCAGACCCACCCACATCAACTTGCGCGGCTTTCATGCTTTTGGCCCGAGTGGCGTCAGACGCTTTCTCGGTTTCCTTGGCCTTGATGCCACGAAGCTGCTTGAAGGTGGACAACAGTTCATTGGCCGAATCATAGTCAAACTCACCATCGGCTTTTGCGTAGAGGCCCAGTCGCACAGGTGAAGACTTCACCCAGCTTTGGAACTCAGAATCATTGACGACTTCGGAAAAGTCGGGGTGATCCTGCGCCAGCTTTTGCTGAATTTGCATCCGTTTGAACTCTTGGCTCGCCTGGCGAGCTGCAAGAACGTCGGGATGTTTATCAATCGTCGCTTGAACTGCTTTTTGAGGGTTCTCAAAAAAGTCAACTTCAGGTTCTTCCTCCTGAATACGCTGCTGCTTAGAATTGAGGTTCTGCTTGAGCAACTCATCAGCTAATTTACGGACTTCGCCGACCTCTTGGGCCTGCTTGCCAATCAGCTTTTCAGCTTCTTGGTGCATCCGAACAACTTCTTCAAGACTTTTGGCCCTGTATTTCTCAGGAAGTTCCGGCGCAGTTGTCTTTGCTTCTTCAGTTTCGAGTTCGCCTAGCGGCTCAGATTCATTGTCAATCAACATATTGGGTTCCTGCCAAAATGGTTGTAGGATAATCAACTCGGCGCTGGGCGCTTATGAGTTGGCTTTGCGCTCGGCGTTCAACTTTTCGATGTGTTTGCGCTCAAACCGACCGTATTCGCTCGGAAATTGCCCAGACCACCCCTCCAACTTGAACGTCGGTGCGCTCACGATGCGTTGGGCAAGCCCACCGCACCCACACTGCACACTGGCCGTCTCATAATCGACCAGTGCCTCAGTGCGCTGCCCGCAATCGCAGGCAAATTCATAGATTCTTCTCATTCAAATCCTCATATGCTCGTTCGCTGACCCCTTTCAGGGTTTTCAGCCAAGTCAGGATCGAAATCTCGCCTTTGCGAAATTGTAGGCTTTTTTCATCCGCAATGGTAGAGACATTGTTTGTTGCCTCCAACATTACTTCTACATCTTCCATCAGGTCAAGCCAGCCTTGCTGGGAGAACAGATCGAAGCGATCCTCATAGTACTTTTGAAGGTCAGGGCTCATGTGTTGTCTCACGATAAAAATAAGGCAATTTCGGCTTCCCGGCGCTTGACCAATCCGGGAAGAACTTTACCACCACCTTTGGTCCAAGCGCGGAACGCTTCGGCTGCGCCTTCCCAATCCCCCCGGTTGGCTTTCATGCGGATGGTGCTGCGCTGGAGGTTGCCTAGCCCGAAATTGAAGGATATAGAAACCAGAGCGTCAAAGCTGCCTTGACGGCCAACCACGCCGGGAACAAGTCGTAGAACACCACGTTCAAAAGTTGCGACGTCCTCACGGAATAATTGGTCGATTTCTGCTTTCGTCCAGACACGGTTGTCCTCCGGTTTCAAGGGCATTTCTTTGCGAATCATGGGAATGGTCTTGCCCTCCACGCGCACCACGGGCAGCCTGATCTGTTCTTGGTACAGGACGTGGCCGTAGCCAATCGTCCAGATGTGGGCCGGGCAAAGGTAAGGTCGAGAGCGAAAGCCCTCGTACTTGTGCATCAGGTCTTCGCCCGCCTTGCTCAGTTTCACTTCATGCTCCAAGTCCGTGACCCGAACCAAAAGCCTAAAATTCCCCCAAGCATGGCCATTTCGTCGCTGGAAAACAGGATGTCAGAGTAGCGGATCACATCATCCATGCTCTGAATCAGTTGGGGGTTGTTCCACAGGTAGGCGCACATAAACACGTTGATAAGCAGCAACTCGATCACGAAGATGTACGTTACCGTGGGGCGTACAGTGCCCACGTAGCTGGACACCCATACAGATGCTTTATCCAGCACCTTGGCGTCGTGCTCCAGCGCAGCTTCAGTCATCTGCGCTTCGGTCTGCATTGCCACCTGCTCGGTGCGGATTTCTTCCATCTTGGCCTGCGCGGCAAAACCGGCGGCAGCCAGTTGTAGTTCACGCTCGGTCTGCATCTGGGCCAGAGCCAGCTCGTGCTTCTGGTCAGCTTTGTTCTGGAAGTATTCCAGCAGCTTGGGCAGGCCGGAGATCAGCAGACCCCCGAGAGTTGAAATGAGTGAAAGCATCAGTTACCCCTTTTGGTTAGCATTGCGCTGGCGATCTCCAGCATGAATTTGGTTTGCTCAATGTTCTGTGGTGGCTCTGTCCAACCCACTGTAATCTGCCCAACAAACCTGTGGCTATCTGGTGGCACGCTCACTCGGCAGGTGTACACCACGCCTTTCTCCAAGTACCACAGACCTACCTCAGACTGCGCGTAACGGTACTCGCCACAGGGTATCTCGTTGGTCATCAGCCTGACCACGTCCGCGTTGTTGGCGGAGTTTTGACTGAACAGCCCGACATCAATGTCTTCAATCGTCTTGTCCCTGCCGTCCTTGGTATATGCCCTGTACAGCACCCGGCTGTTGAACAAAGGGTTGACCTTGAAGATCGCTACCACTGTTGCGTTTGTTTTCTTGAGCAGCATCGAGCTTGCGTCATCGGCACGGTCCGTGTTGATCTCCGGCAGCTTCTTGGACTCCTTGTAAGCGTCCATCATAAAAGTCTGGTTCTGCCACAGGAAGTACCCGGCAAAGGCCACAATGCCCATTACAAGGATGGCGAACAGTTTGAAAGGCGAGTCCACATACCCGAGCACCTTGTCGAGTGTTGAGTTGGCGTTCAGCTTTTCGTCGCTCATTTTCGGACGTACAACATATAAAGAATGATGCCGTAAATAAGCAGTGCAGCCAAGACCAGAGACGCCATGCTGATGGCGATGTATTCAACAAGCTGAGCCAGCTTTTCCTTGCGTCTATGTGCTTCGCGTTCTGCTTCTTCTTTGGCCTCTCGGCGTTTACGGGCAGCTTGCGCTTGAAACTTCTGCCAGTCGTTCCACATGCCCGGTCTGCCAGCGTAGACCATGCGCTCACGCAACTCCTCTTCCTGTTGGCGCATCTGCTCCAGCGCCATGAACTCCTCAAGATCAGAGCCGCCGCCCTTCTTGTTGGCACTCTCTTGAATCTTGGCCTTGTTGTCGAAGTAATCAAAGACCCGTGAGCCGAGCTGATGCAGCTCCTTGCCGTTAGCCAGAGCACCTTTTATTACTGCAAAGGCTGCATTGGCAGCGGCAATTTCGGCAATCATCGCAACACCTCAATAAATACTTTGGCGCACCAAATGATAAGCCCTACCAACAGGACCGCAGCGATGAAGCTGACGGCCCAATCTTTCATTTGAGTATCCACACAGCGGAAAATATCGTCCCGGCCATTGACAAGATCATGACACCTGCGGTCTTGAGCATGATGCCCTCGATGCGCTTGAGCCTGGCGTTGATCTGCTCGTAACGGATAGCGCAGACTTCTTCGTGTGTTGACAGTCTTGCCTCAGTGGCGTTAATCGTGCTCATTTCATCCATTCCTTATTGGCAAGTAGTCGGGGATCGTTAGGCTTGAATTTTAAAGCCTCGTCCAGTTCTTGTCTTGCCTTATCCTTATGGCCGAGATGCCACGCCGCGATGCTGCACAGGTCGTGTGGCTTGTCAGACCATGCAGCAGGGTCCATTGTGTAGACCTCCAGCTTTTCTTTGATCTTCAGCGCCCTGTTTGCTGCAAAATAACAAGTTTCCCAATCATGGGTGTTATAGCAGAACATGGCGTAATCTACCCAAGGCTCACGGGTGTTTGGTTCTTCAAGGCAAGCACCCTGATACCACTTCTCAGCCTCTTTGATCTCGCCTAAGTTTTCGTGTGACTTGCCCAATAGCCTCATGGCATAGCAACGCTCATGGCTCCAACTTGCTTGCGGCATTGTCAGGTACTTTTTAAGCGCAGGGATAGCTTCTTTCCACTGAGAATAAAACGTCAATTCTCTGGCGTAGTAAAAAGCATTTCGGTGGCAATACGGGTCTTCTTTTACCGCCAACTCAAGCAATGGCAGGTACTGGCTGCGTGACTTTGTTTCATCAGGATGATGACTAACAAGCAGCATATCTGTGTGTGCGTACACCTCGGGGATTCTGTTGTCGGCCCGAATGTACTCATGGATTGGATGATGCCAGTGGTAGCCGTAGCGATGGTGGATTTTCTCGCTGTAAAACACGACCCCGTTGCTCCAATCGAACTTGTAGCGCAGACGGGTTGTATCTGTCGCCCATACACGTTCAATCTCTTTGCGCCATCCCGGTTCTAGCACTTCGTCTAGGTCTAGCGAGATGCAGATGTCAATGTCAGGTGGCAGCAAGGCTAGGGCAGCATCTCTGGCTTTGTCAAAACGCCAAGGCTTTACGCATATCTCAAAGACTCTAGCGCCAGCATTCATTGCTTGCTGCACCGTGTCATCAGTTGAGCCTGTGTCAGCAATGACAATCAGGTCAGCATCTTTAGCTGAAGCACAGAATCGTTTGACAAAATGCGCTTCGTTTTTGCTGATGGCGTAGACAGCTATTTTCATTCTGTCTCTTCAGGTTCCGGCTCGGGCGCAGGCTGCAACACCCACACCTGTCGCCACACACCATCAGCATCTTGCTCTGGGTCTTGCTCCACAGCCACCATACCGCCTTCTCGGGGCATCGGTGTTGGGATCACCAGTGGGATACCAGCGGCTGTGAGCAGTTCAACATTTGCATTGGCAGGGACACTGCCATCGGGATTGAGTAGGAATTGTTTTGGCATATCAACCTCAGAAGAAAGTTACGACTCGGACATAACCATCGCCGCCGTTGCCGCCAGCGCCAGAGTCAAAAGTTGACAAGCAAGCGCCGCCACCGCCGCCACCCCCACCGGGATAACCGCCATTGCCTCCAGCGCCGCCGTTGGCTGTTATAGAAGAATCACCACCACCGCCACCAGAGCCGCCAAGATAGTAATTATCAGAGTTTGCGCCGTTGCCGCCAGAGGCACTGCCGCCGCCGCCAGTGTTTCCTGTGCTGCTTTCAATAACACCAGAACCGCCCTTCCCTCCTGAATTACCGCCGGTGGGTGTTGGAGTTATGGTTATGCCTCCACCACCACCACCGCCTCCGGCGCTTTTACCTCCTCTGCCTCCTTGACCACCAGAACTTCCAGCGCTTCTAGAGCCTCCGTGTCCTGAATAAACAGCTGAGTTAGATGTAGTGCTTGATTGGGTAGAAAAAATGACGGGGGTGTTTGCAGTGTTTGAATTTGCTACGCCTGAACCTTGAGATGCTGCTTGACCACCAGACCCTGCTGCCCCACCACGGGCAACGCCCCAAGAACCAAAACTGCTATCGCCACCAATAACACCGTTGTTGCCGTTGCCAGATACTGTTTTAGAAGCGCCGCCAGTGCCGCCAGCACCTATGGTTACTGTTTCCGTAGAACTAAGAGATACAGCAGGAATCCAAAGTTCAGCCCACCCGCCACCGCCAGCACCCTGACCGCCTTGGTTTGGGTTTACTGGAGTTGCAAGCTGTTTGTGGCCCGAGCCAGCCCCACCGCCAGCGCCTTGCATCAGCACATAAACCAGCTTTGCACCTGCTGGTTTAGTCCATGTCGATGTGCCAGTAGAGGTGAACTCTTGAATGTCTGCGCTGGAGATGCCACCGCCACCGCCAGTAATCGCTACTTCAACAGCGCCGCCCGTGTTTGTGGCTGTAACACCAGCGCCTGTAAAGTTCAAGCTGGTCAACGCTGTTGTCAGTGTTGAGCCTTCATCCTGAACGGTAATGCTTGGGCCAGTGGGTCCGGTTGGACCTGTCGGACCAGTCAAACCCGTATCCCCTGTAGGACCAGTAGGTCCGGTGGGTCCAGTTAAGCCTGTTGCCCCGGTCGGGCCTGTGGGTCCCGTGGCCCCTGTAAGACCCGTAGCCCCCGTAGGTCCTGTAGGGCCTGCCGCGCCGGTATCTCCTGTAGGGCCAGTCGGGCCAGTAGCCCCCGTTGGCCCAGTTGCACCCGTCAGGCCCGTAGCACCTGTGGGGCCGGTTGGGCCAGTCAAGCCGGTGGCTCCAGTTGGACCTGTGGGGCCAGTTGCACCTGTCAAGCCTGTAGCACCCGTAGGTCCAGTAGGTCCAGTTAAACCAGTATCGCCCGTTGGTCCGGTAGGTCCAGTTAAACCTGTTGGACCTGTCGGACCTGTAGCCCCGGTCAAACCTGTGGCCCCTGTTGGGCCGGTAGCTCCGGTAAGGCCTGTGGCTCCTGTTGGCCCGGTAGGTCCAATAGCACCTGTTGGCCCAATAGCCCCTGTTGGGCCAGTTGGACCTTGTATACCTTGAATACCCTGAATGCCTTGGATGCCTTGCGGACCAGTAGGCCCAGCTACACCTTGTGCTCCAGTTGGCCCTGTTGGCCCAACATTACCTTGAGCGCCAGTTGGACCCGTTGGCCCTGTTGGTCCTTGCGCGCCTGTTGGTCCTTCGGGGCCAACAATCTGACCAGCATCAAACCATGCTGTGCCATTCCACACATACAAATTGCCTTCAGACGTAACAATGTATGCGTCATTAACTTGGTTACCTGTTGACGGCAAATCACCGACAGTTGGCACTTCACCTTTTAAAGTAATTGACGTTCCTTGTTGGCCTGTTGCTCCTGTAGGACCAGTAGGGCCAGTAGCGCCCTGAATACCTTGCGGTCCTGTAGGTCCGGTAACGCCTTGGATTCCTTGGGGTCCTGTCGGCCCTTGGATGCCTTGGATGCCTTGGACGCCTTGGATGCCTTGTGGGCCTGTTGGCCCAACATCACCTTGGATACCTTGCGCTCCAGTAGGGCCTGTTGGTCCAATGGCTCCAGTAGAGCCAGTAGGTCCTGTTGGACCTGTGGCTCCGGTAGGCCCGGTGGGACCTGTAGCGTAGGGCAGCGTATTCCAGTTGTCCGTGCCGTTGCCGATCTTGAACTTGTCAGTGTCAAGCTCAACCCCAAGCTCACCCTCGGCCAGCAAAGGGTTAACTGAAGTCCATGTTGCGGCTTCCCCTCTGCGTATTTGAATTTGAACTGTCATTACACACCACCTGCATCTATTGGGTTAACGCCGCCGTACACGCTGTTTGGGTATCCACCATCAAGGTTAAGCAAACCTTCACCTGGAGGCCCTGCCGGACCCGCAGGTCCCGACAAACCAGCAGCACCACGCTCGCCAACGACTTCACCGACGTTGGTGACAGTGCCGTCAGAAAACGTCAGGATCAGGGAGCCGTCGAAGTCAATCTTAGCGCCTACGATAGAGACGCCTGTGTCTCCATCTTCACCATCTTTGCCGTCCTTGCCGTCGCGGCCATCTTTGCCATCACGACCGTCAGCCCCGTCCCTACCCACAATGCCGTCTTTGCCATCTTTGCCAGGCTCGCCCTGTGGGCCTTGCAGCTTCTCGACTTCTTCGACTTTTGCGCGGATTTCAGGCAGCTCTTTACCGAGCAAAATGGCGACAGCCGCCAGTTTTGCTTCGGTTGATGCGCCAGACAGCAGTATTTTCTTGGCGTCCATCAGTCGCCTATGATGCTTTTAAGGAAATCCTCGTCCTTTTTGCTCTGATTGGCCTTGTCAGCCATCTGCATCTCGACGATCTTGCCTTTGTTCTTGATGTCCTCTTCCTTGAGCATCAACTCAGCGATCTTGACCCGTTTGTCGAACTCAACCGACTCGTTGCCTGTCGGCAGGTTCTTCGTTGTTGCTGAGATCACCTTGGCCTGCACTTCTTGCGGCATAAGCTGCGCTTCGGTCAGCAGCTTCTGAGCTTCCGCACGGTTCTGTTCAGCCTGTGTGGTTTGTACCGCGATCTGCGCCTGAGCCGCTTGCAGTGCCAACTGTTGCTGCACTTCCTGCATCTGCTGGGCCTGTGGGTCTGGTTGACTCATCTGATCGAGCGCTGCCATCAGTTCGTAGCGGTTGCTCAGGCTGGAGTTGCCCAAGATACCCTTCAAGATCAGCGGCAGCACTGGAGTGTTTGGCCCCAGAGTCTGCAAGAGACCAATGAACTGCTGCTGCTCGTACTCGCGGGCGATGATGCCCAGCGTTGCTGTTGGCACGAACTTCATGTCCACGCTTGGATAGCGCTCAGGGTCGAACTGCATGTACCTGAACGCCGCCTTTTGGATGAACGGGATCAGGAAGTCTTCTTGGAAGTTGACCAGCGTGCGCTTGTACTTCTTGATGATCGTGGCCACCGCCATGCTCATGCCCGCACCGTCTCGGCTGACTTGGCTGACCATGCCTTGGCTGTCCAGCGTGCCAGTGGCTTGCAGCAGCATACGCTCGAACTCTTTGGCCGTGTTCAGGTTGTTCAGACTCGTCTCGCCGAACTTGAATGGGTACAAAATCTCGGCTGGGTTGCCGTTGACCATGAACGCTTTGCCCGGCTTGACCTCGAAGCGAGCGCCGCGTGGCAGCCGGGTGGCGTCCATGCCCATCAT
>Ga0164292_10001206_pt1 | contig 20751 bp, 18 predicted proteins | sample GEODES117metaG_FD_111486 | JGI IMG/M metagenome (GOLD analysis project Ga0164292, IMG submission 111486) | Eutrophic lake water microbial communities from Lake Mendota, Wisconsin, USA - GEODES117 metaG | ecosystem: Environmental > Aquatic > Freshwater > Lake | place: USA: Lake Mendota...
AATTTTATCTTCATTTTAAAATAGTAAACTTTTCATCAAAGTTCAATCAAATAAAAAAACCGCCTCAAAATTTAATATTGAGACGGCTTCTTTTATTTAAAATTTTAAAATCTAACTTAACTAGATTTTGAATCTTTTTCTATCCGTTTCGTTCAAATAAATTTTTCTCAAACGAATTGATTTTGGGGTTACCTCAACATATTCATCTTTTTGAATGTATTCTAACGCTTCTTCTAATGAGAAAATAATCGGAGGGATAATCCTTGCTTTTTCATCATTTCCTGACGAACGAACGTTTGACTGTTTTTTTTCTTTAGTTACGTTTACACTCATATCATCACCACGAGAGTTTTCTCCAATTACTTGACCTTCGTAAATTTCGGTATTTGGTTCAACAAAAAACTTACCACGATCTTGCAATTTATCAATAGAGTAAGGAATCGCTTTTCCTTTTTCCATAGAAATCAATGATCCTTTGTTACGTCCAGCAATTTCTCCTTTGTAAGGTTCGTAGCCAATGAAGCGGTGAGCCATAATTGCTTCTCCGGCTGTTGCTGTTAACAATTGGTTACGCAATCCAATAATTCCACGTGATGGAATATTAAATTTTACAATCATACGTTCACCCTTAGTCTCCATACTCAGCATTTCACCTTTACGCATAGAAACGAACTCAACCGCTCTACCTGAAAGAGTTTCCGGTAAATCAATTGTTAATTCCTCAATAGGTTCACATTTTTGACCATCAATTTCTTTGATGATAACTTGTGGCTGACCAATTTGCAATTCATACCCTTCTCTTCTCATGGTTTCAATAAGAACAGATAAGTGAAGTACGCCACGACCAAAAACCATAAATTTATCAGCTGAATCAGTTTCACCTAACTTCATCGCTAAGTTTTTCTCTAATTCTTTTGTCAAACGATCTCTAATATGACGAGAAGTTACAAATTTACCTTCTTTACCAAAGAAAGGAGAGTCATTAATTGTAAATAACATACTCATTGTAGGCTCATCAATTGCGATAGTTTGTAACGCTTCCGGATTTTCGAAATCGGCAATAGTATCTCCAATTTCAAATCCTTCAACACCTACAATCGCACAAATATCTCCGGCGATAACTTCTGTTACTTTTTTACGTCCAAGACCTTCAAAAGTGTGTATTTCTTTAATTCTGGATTTAAGTATTTTACCATCTCTTTTTACCAAAGAAATTGGCATTCCTTCTTTCAAAACACCTCTTTCTAAACGACCAATGGCAATACGACCGGTGAATGAAGAGAAGTCAAGTGAAGTAATAAGCATTTGTGGTGTTCCTTCTGATACTTTAGGAGCAGGAACATTAGTGATAACCATATCTAATAATGGTTCTATATTTTCAGTTTGATTTCTGAAATCATCAGACATCCAATTGTTTTTAGCAGAACCATAAACAGTAGGGAAATCTAACTGCTCTTCAGTTGCACCTAATTCAAACATTAAATCGAATACTTTTTCATGCACTTCTTCCGGAGTACAGTTTTCTTTATCTACTTTATTAATAACCACACACGGTTTCAATCCTAAATCAATAGCTTTTTGTAAAACAAATCGTGTCTGTGGCATTGGTCCTTCAAAAGCATCAACCAACAAACAAACACCATCTGCCATATTTAATACACGCTCTACTTCACCACCAAAATCGGCGTGACCGGGTGTGTCAATAATGTTGATTTTTGTGCCTTTATACTGAACCGAAACATTCTTAGAAGTGATGGTAATTCCACGTTCACGCTCTAAATCGTTGTTGTCTAGGATTAAATCACCGGCGTTTTCGTTTTCGCGAAAAAGCTGACAGTGATACATAATTTTGTCAACCAAAGTCGTTTTACCGTGGTCAACGTGGGCAATAATTGCAATGTTTCTAATTGATTCCATCTGTTATTTTTTCAGGGTGCAAAGGTACACTTTATTTCAACATAAAAAACTTTTGGTTAAAACATTGATCGATTTAACGTTAGGGTAATAAAGAGGGTGGTAGGTGAATTTGGATTCTCTTGGGAGTGTGCATTAAACGCACTGAACATACCAATTACCGGCAAGTCCCTACGTCTTTAGAACATTTATACCTTTTAACCAAACGAAATAAAATGCGCGACCATGGCAAGATGGCAAAAATTCCCTTTTGCCATGCAAAGCACAGCCGAAGTGGATATCAATAGCAAGGAAAAAACGCAAGGAAAAAAAGGACACCTCGCGATGCCCTTTCTTACTTAACTAAAAATTATACGGTATTGCACATCGTTCAGAACAACAATAGCTACCAACTGCAAATTTTTGAAAATCTTGTCGCTTCACTTAAACAATTAATTTTTATTTGCATATCCAACTAATTTATTTTCAATAATCAATAACCCAGCGAAGCCAGCGAGATAACGCTTACTCCATCTTTCCGCTTATAGCTTATACCAGTGCCTGTAATTACATTCAATGACTGTAACTTTGCTCTACTTGACTTTTCTAAAATTGAAGCAAATTTCAACAAGTTGTTAGCCGCATCATCAATCTGCCCGATTCCTAATTTAATTTCAAAAGCACAATATTCGCCGGAGTACTTTTGAACAATAGCATCTACTTCCAAACCTGTTGAATCATAATAATGATATACTTTAGCGTCATTTGCTTGCGCATACACTCTCAAATCATGAACAACTAATGATTCAAACAAAAACCCTGTTAATTTTAAATCATTTAGTAGGGCTTCTTTTCCTAAACCTAATGAAGCTATTGCAAGAGCAACATCTGAAACATGACGTTTAGGGGATTTTCGCAGAGAAGCTGATGATCGGATATGTGTATTCCATGCAGGTTGATCTTCAATTATCATCAAACGATTTAATGCTTCTAAATAATCGTAAATTGTGGGACGAGAAACATCCGTGTTTTCATTTAGTTTAACATCTTTTTCTAGAACTGTAATATCAACAGTTGTTGCTACATTACGAGCAAGTGCTCGCAGTAGACTGCGAACTTTCTCGGGATTTCTTTTGACATCTGAAACACGACTCATGTCTACTTCTGCCAACAAATCAACATAAGCGCGATTGACTTCCATTGCCTGAGCTAAACTTTTATTCAATAACCCAGGAAATCCACCTTTTATAATTCGCTCTACAATAAATTCAAGGTTTGTTGGAGTATCGCTCGTTTGTTGATCAATTCCATTGAGTAGTTTACCCAAGCTGAGCTCACCCGTTGAATACCCCATTTCCTGCCAACTCATTGTACGCATATCTAACACCGTAAATCTTCCTGCACCTGAATGCATTTTTACGCTTTCTTCCGGATTTGAAGAACCCGTTAAAATAAATTGAGCTGTTTTATTTCGTTGATCCACTTCATGTCTAACATAATTCCATATTTTAGGGTATTCTTGCCATTCATCAATCAAGCGGGGTGCATCTCCAAGCAACAATCGCTGTGGAGCTGTTTCCATAAGAAAGGGGACCTGCTCGTCTTGATCAAAAGAAATCGTGCTAGCGGCAAGCTGCTTCGCTGATTGTGTTTTACCACACCCCTTCATACCACGAATTAATAAGGCCCCTGAAGCATTTAATTTTCGTTTCAATTCTTCGTCTGAAATACGCACTATATAAGAAAGAGCTAATGACATAAACTTTGTTTTTCTTTCACAAAAATAATATTATTTTACATATTATACTATTTTTACTTTACATATTAAATACTAATTACTTTACATATTATAGAATTTATACTTTACACATTACATCTTTTAACACCTGGATCAAACTTAAATGATACTTTAAATCGATAGATGGCTGATCCGTATTTATAGAATAAATAAGATAAGTTTTCAGTCCGGCTAAGCCTGCGAGTTTTATGGATTGGTGGGAGAGTAGTAATAGCTTACCAATGCAGATGGTTCTCTTGGAAGTGTGCATTAAACGCACTGAACATGACAATTACCGGCAAGACTCCACCAGCTTTAGAACATTGATACCTTTTTACCAACCGAATAAAATGCGCAACGATGGCAAGATGGCAAAAATTCCTTTTTGCCATACAAAGCAAAGCCGGAGTGGATATCAATAGTAAGAAAAAAAAGGACACCTTGCCATGCCCTCTCTTACTTAACTAAAACCACTAACTTTTTAATGCTAACCTTTTTTATAGTAATTTTAATTGGGGTGGGCACGGATTACAAATCCGCCTTTACTTTGTATTTGATAAAAAATAGTTATCTTTTCAAACGATTTAATTGATGCGTGGGCAGAAGTAAAAATCAAAAATGCCGATGGTTTGGTGCTTGCCTCCTACTCCATTAACAACCAAGCAGTAGAGATTTGCGAACGTTTTTTTGAGGAGCACATTAGCTTAACCTTTACCACAGGAGCAAACGATCAAAATATACACGCAGAACTCACCATCTACAACAACCTTCCTCCCTTAACCGCCGGAATACAACGTTCCTTTGTAGATAATGTAGTGCTGGAAGCAGCCGTTTCAACCAAAGTAGCCTTTCAGTACAACGACCGTGGCCAACGCGTAAAAAAAGAAAGTTACAACAACCAAACCACCTACAGCACCTACTATGTGCGTGATGCAGCCGGAAGCGTGTTGGCGGTTTACACCAAAACGGCTGGACCATTTACTTATCAACCCTTGCAAGTAAAAGAACACAGCATTTACGGCTCAGGCAGAATTGGCGTTTTTAAACGTGAAAACACCTTACCTGGAGGCTACGCTCTCTATGAACTCACCGACCACCTAGGCAACGTGCGGGCAGTGATTATGAAAAGTGGTGGAAATGTTTTATCTTTAACTGCAAAAACCGATTATTACCCCTTTGGTATGCCGATGCCTAACCGCCATACCACCGATAATAATTATAGGTACGCCTTCCAAGGCCAAGAAAAAGATAGTGAAACGGGCATGGAGGCTTTTGAGTTACGCCTTTGGGATGGTAGAATTGGTAGGTGGCTTACAACAGACCCAAAACACGATGGATTTTCACCATATTGGGGTATGAATAATAATCCAATAGGGATGATTGATCCTGATGGTGGAAGTGCTGATTGGCATAAAGATAAAAATGGTAATCTTGTTGCAGATCCCGGAGACAATGCTTACACGTTAGCAAAATATCTTAATACTTCTCCTGAAATAGCAATAAAACTTTTAACAGACCAAGGATATAAGGTAAATAAAAATGGTGTGTTAAATCTAAAAGTTAACGATGTTCTAAAAGTTGAACATCATAGTACTATGATAGATGATGCTAGACCATATATAGAAAGTCCTCTTGGTCATAACGCTAGAGAGTTTGCAGGGTCAGCATTTAGTAAAGATTTGTTTGAAAGATATTGGTTTGGAGATGGGGATTTAGAACTTTCAAATGAGCGTTTTACGGGAATCTTATTATTTTTAAAAGATTTAAAACCAAAGATAACATCAGTAACTAAAATAAATGCCAGAGTTACTGCTAAAGTAACTAGTTTTTATTCAAGTAAAGAATATGATAAAGCTTTTGGTAGTGCAACGGTCTATTATAATAAAAATAATGAAGTAATTGGTTTTCATGATACTTATGATTTTAATCCAATTGATTTTAGTAAAACTCATAGAAGTTTGAAAAATGAAATAATAACAAGAATGGTTAATTATAGTTCCACAACCAAATCTAAAGCGTATGAAATAAATTATGGGTATCATAAGTAATAATTTAATGAAAAAGATATTAATATTTTTAATTTTGTTTTCTTTAGTTAGCTGTAGAAATTCCACTATAGAAGATGTTGAAGAATATGGACAATTAAGATTAGATGAAAATACTAAATGCTTAACAGAAATAAAAGAATGGAATGATTATAATGGTAATGGTTATGAAATCATTGTTTTTAAGATAGAAAAAAATGATGTTATAAATTTAACATCAACATTAAAATCTAAAGAATACGTATATTATAATACCCTACAATCTGAGTTGCCATTTAAAGAAACAGAACTTGGTAAATTATTAATTAATAGTTCGGGATATTATCTAATAAAAAAATTAGAAAATGAAGAGAGGATAATAGTTGTTGATTTTGAAAACAATAAATTGTATTATTCTTATTCTGTATGGTAACATTAATAAGCAACTCTACACTAGATATGCAAATAAAATTAAAATACAGAACTAAAATAGTTTTCTTTTTTATGTTATTTGGTTTATTCATATTAAATATACTATACATTTTGCCAAAGATTGAACTTAAAAATGAAGATTATTTTAAAAGCAGGAAGATAAATCAAATTATACCTGAGGGTTATATAACAAATAAATTTATTGACACTACTTTTGGTGAAAGGAATGCTAATTAATATTTATAAATCAAATAAAATATCAAATTCTTAATTACGAAATATATCAACAAACCAATATTGGAGACAAAGTTAGGAAAGAAAAAGGGAGCAAATTCATTTACATCAATGATGTTGAATATACTTATGTTAACAGAGAATAAAGAGTGACTAATTGGAATAATACTATTGACTAATTCAAAAAACGTTCTTTAAAAAATTGTAAAAATTACCATCTCACTTTCCAAGGCCAAGAAAAAGATAGTGAAACGGGCATGGAGGCTTTTGAGTTACGCCTTTGGGATGGTAGAATTGGTAGGTGGTTAACGATAGACCCGTATCATGAGTTTTTCTCGCCGTATGTAGGAATGGGCAACAACCCTATTAGTTTGATTGACCCTGATGGGGGAGCAACAACTGATCCAGTTTTAGCTAGATTGGGTGCAGCAATAGCTGAGATGGTTTTTTGGGCTAATTGTATAAAGTTAGATGAGGTAGTTGTTACAGGTAAATTTCAAATGCCAAGTTGGGCATCAGATTTTGCTAACAATTTTGCTTATTCCGCTCTCGGGATGGGGAATGCATGGGCGTCTAATAATTTACTTGGAGCATTTCGTGCTAATCCAGAGGATTTTGGTCAACATGAGTTAGCTATGAGGATTGGTATGTTAGGTGGAGATTTGCTTTCAATAGCCACAGGAAGTGCGGAAATGTTTGTTGGTGGCGGAATGATGCTTGGTGGTGCAGCTTTTGCTTTACCTACGGGGGGTGCAACTACAGTAGTATCAGTTGGGGGTGCGGTTGTTGCTGCTCATGGAACATCAGTTGTTTTTAATGGAACTATTAATACAGTAGCTGGAATAAACGGACTTGTAAATTATTTTGCTACTAATAATCATGGAAGTGGAGGGTCTTCAGGGGGGGATTTAATTTTAAAAAAATAACTGATGATTTATTGAAATCGATGGGGCTAGATGCACATGCAATCAAGCAAGAGTTTTTAGGAAAAAAGGCCCCAATTGCACAATATGATTTGTATGTAAATAATGGAACAAAAGAAATTTATATATTTAAAAAAGGAGGAAAAGGAGAAGGAATTGCAACAGGTTATTTTATAGAATGATTAATTTATGAATAAAACTAGTATAAGAGCTTATTTGAGCCTATTTGGAGCGAAAAGCGATATTGATAAAAGCAAAAGTTCATTGATACTTTTTTTTAAAGAAAAAAAGATTAACGAATACCTTTTTTTGGAGACAAGAGTCGATTCGGGATTAAATTTATTTGATTCGAAAGATGTTGAATCATATTTTGTAGAAGAAGTATTGGAAAAACTCTTTGATAAAATCAGTACTAATTTAGATTTACCTTTTTTAAAGTCAAAATTTCCATTTATTGACTATAGAATAGAAGTTGTTATTTCAATATATAATAATGAATCCCCATCGATTTTTTTAAACAATAAAACAATAAAGTTCCTTAATAGTAATAATCTAGAAATCGAGTTTGATATTTATCAATATTCTGGAAATTTATAATTTATTTTAATATTATATTTACATTTTTTTTGGGATAATACCTGATGCTGACCGAATTCTGCTGGCTGTTGGACTAATTTTATTAGAACCCGCATCAATTTCATTGCCCACTATGTTTTTCAAGAACTGATGGACGAGCTATTATTGAACAATTTAACGGTAAACATTTAACATTATAATTCAACAAAATGAAACAACCTTTTTTATTAAATAAATTTAGAAATAATGGTTCAAGATGGTTTAAAGATAAGAGTAATTGAAAATATAAATGATATAGAAAAGTTAAGGGAATATATTTTTGCTGAGAATGTTAAAGAAGTCTTAAAAGAAAAAATTTTAAACATTATTTCTTTAATTGAAAATATAAATTTTGATTTAATTTCTGTTTATTATGAAAATATAATTGAGGAGTTTGAATTTACTTTCTTTTCTCAGATAGAAAATAACTCAGGACAATTTAGTGTTACGATTCGAGATTATAATACGAAAATTTACATATATGGATGTAAATTTCTCTCTAAAGATTTGTTTATTAATATAGATGAAAATTTATATATGATTCTTGAGTCTATTTTAAAAGGTAATTATAGTGTTAAAGAAATAAAGTGTAATAATAATTTGTTTTCACGTGAAGTTAGCTTTATGGGTATAAAAAAGAGAATTGAATTTGGATTGTTTAATTTTTCAAAGAGTAATATTACTACCGAAGAATATTATGGGAAAAAATATATTGAGTAATGTTATGGTAATCTATCAAAAGTGAGTTTTTTGGATTTAAAAAAAAGTAGATTGAAAATCAATATATATGGTTCTCTCAATTAACCAAGTCAAAAATAGAATTAAAAAACGTTCTTAAAAAAATTGTAAAAAAATAAACCTTCCAAGGCCAAGAAAAAGACCCTGAAACCGGTATGGAAGCGTTTGAGTTACGCCTCTGGGATGGTAGAATCGGGAGGTGGTTGACTATTGACCCGTATCATGAGTTTTTCTCACCGTATGTAGGGATGGGCAACAACCCTATTAATTTGATTGACCCCGATGGGGGGAGTACAGAACCACCAACTGAACCTGGTACTTGTGCAGGAGATATTTGGTATGACGTGCAAGGTGGAGCAAGTTATGAATGGGATGGAGCGAATTGGCACTCTGACATGGGTGGTAACCATCAACTAGAAGGTGTCGTTCTTGGAACAAATGTAAACACAAGACTTAACTTTTTTGAAGTTGATTCGGGAAGATCCCGCAGACAATTGCCGGGGGAGTATATGAAAACTAATACTCCTTGGATGACATTAGCAGAAAGCCAAATTGGGATTCAGGAGTTAACCAACAACAATGATGGCATAGATGTTGAAAAATATTTACAGTCATGTGGGTTAAAAAAAGGGCAACCTTGGTGTGCTGCATTTGTAAATTGGACTTTAGAAGAATCTGGAATAGAAGGAGTAAAAGTAAACCCAGCATACTCATTAAATTGGAATACATGGGGTCAAGGTCTAAGTGAACCAGCTTATGGAGCTATAGCTACAATGAAAAGAAAAGGTGGGGGACATATAGGATTTGTCGCTGGAAAAACACCTAGCGGAAGAATAATATTGCTTGGAGGTAATCAAAGTGATATGGTTAAGTTAGAATCATTTAAAGCAAGTAAAATTCTACATTATCGTTATCCTGAGGGATATACTCCAAGTCAAAATGCATTACCTATAATTTCCAATATAAATGTCAATACAAAAATGAACTAATATGAAAACAATATATGTGATTTTAATACTCATATTCTTATCTTGTAATCAAGCTAAACAATCTAACGATAAAATTTTAAATAATAAAACACCAGAATCATCATTTAATATAGATTCAGATACACTAAACAATTTATCAGAAACAAACTTGAAAAATGAATATAAATATTTTTTTGAAACAAAAAATAATTTACAAATTTTAAGATTTAATATTTTAGATGAAAATAGAATTGAATTCGATTTATCAGTAAATTTAAATAAAAAATCTAGTAGTAAAGTTCAAATTGCTAATGGGATTGCCATCTTGAAGAAAACAATTGATGGAGAAACAATTTCGGATGAAGAAGGTAATGGTTATTTTGTGGAGGAATTTGAATTCCGAATGGATTCTTGTACACTTGTTTTGAGAATAGATACAGAGGATTTTGAAGTAGCAAAAGTTCTAATAAGAGACTGTTTAAAAAACTCAAATACAGAGTTGAGGAATATAAATAATTTAGACATAATGTTTTCTAAAAAATAAAGGAGGAACTAAATTAGCAGGGGTTTCTAACTGCGGCTTATAGAAGTACTGGTGGTGCATTACATTCACATAAAGGATGGAAAGGATATTTTAGACCTAACCTTTAAAATTATATTTTACATGAAAAAAAAATGTTTATTTATATCCATTATTCTATTCACTTTAAATTCATGCAATAAAAGTGATAAAAAAGAAAATATTATTGAAATTAACAAGAAAGATTCTTTAAAAAAAGAGAGTGTAGTTTTTAAAAACAAAATCGTTTACAATCTAAACGGCAAATATTTTGATGGTATACTTAAATGCGGAGATTATGTTTATATCGATAAATTTTTCAGAATGATAGATAATGGATGTGTTTATAATCAATCTACTAATCCAAAAAATGAAATCGGTTGGTGTGATGTTATTTTGTCACTAAAAAATGATGATCAAAAGTTATTTAATAGTCTTAGTGATGATGAAATAATAAATCAAGAAAATACTGTTAACCAGATGACATCTGATGTACTAAAAAAGAAATTTATTCCTATGATTTTTGTTATTGATAAAAAATATTTGAACGAAAACAAAAACTCAGAAATAAAGTTTTATCCAAAAATTCCTTATGTGAATAAACTTTTTAAGTATTCGGAAGAAGTAGATGAATGGATTGCTATTGATTCTATTAAAGTTAATAAAGAGATTGATAATATAAAATGGATTGAGTCTCATTTAGACTAAATATATATTTTGTAATGTTCAGAAGTTAATAAATATAAAAATTTGACAAAACGCAATCAAAGTGATATGGTTTAGTTGGTACATACTATTAACCAAGAGCAAAAAAGTAAAAAAAACGTTCTTTAAAAAATTGTAAAAATTACCATCTCACTTTCCAAGGCCAAGAAAAAGACAACGAAACGGGCATGGAGGCTTTTGAGCTACGCCTTTGGGATGGTAGAATTGCTAGGTGGTTAATATTATAGTTTATAAATTATTTTATCTTATTTTTACAGATATACATTGACACAATACTCAATTGACACAATACCCAATTGCCACATCAACTAATTTACCTCCTCCCCTTGCTAATCGAAGATTAAATTTTATATTTGTCATCCAATCTTTTTTCATGGAACAATTTGTTGTATCGGCAAGAAAATACAGACCTCAAACGTTTATTGACGTAGTGGGACAACAAGCCATTACTAACACTTTGCTTAATGCAATTGAAAGCAATCACTTAGCACAAGCTTTGCTTTTTACCGGTCCTCGGGGAGTGGGAAAAACAACGTGTGCGAGAATTTTGGCCCGTAAGATTAACCAACCCGGTTATGATGATCCGAATGAGGATTTTGCGTTTAATGTATTTGAATTGGATGCGGCTTCTAACAATTCGGTGGATGACATCAGGAATTTAATTGACCAAGTTCGCATACCACCACAAACCGGACAATATAAGGTGTATATTATTGACGAGGTTCATATGCTTTCGTCTGCGGCTTTCAATGCGTTTCTGAAAACGTTGGAAGAACCACCAAAACACGCCATATTCATATTGGCTACGACCGAAAAGCACAAAATCATTCCTACGATTTTATCCCGTTGTCAGATTTTTGATTTTAAAAGGATAACCATAAAAGATGCAAAGGAACATTTAGCATATGTAGCCGAAAATCAAGGGGTGACTTATGAAGATGATGCTTTACATATTATTGCTCAAAAAGCAGATGGGGCCATGCGGGATGCTTTATCAATTTTTGATAGGGTAGTTTCCTATTGTGGGAACAACTTAACCCGTCAAGCTGTTACCGAAAATTTAAACGTACTTGATTATGAGTCATATATTAAAGTGACTGATTTTATTTTAGAGAATAAAATTCCTGAATTGCTGATTACTTTCAATGATATTTTGGCACGTGGCTTTGATGCTCATCATTTTATTCAAGGACTAGCTTCTCATTTCAGGGATTTATTAGTTTGTAAAAATCCGTCTACCTTAGTTTTGTTAGAAGCCGGTGAACAAGCTCAAAAATTATATGGCATTCAGGCTCAGAAATGCAGTCAAGAATTTTTGTTAAAGGCTATTGAATTGGCAAACGATACTGATTTAAAATATAAGGTCAGTCAAAACCAACGTTTATTAGTTGAACTTTGTTTGATGCAATTGGGCTCTATCACTTTTGATGGGGAAAAAAAAAAGTTAACGACTATATAATTCCTCCTTTTCATTTTTTAGGTAAATTAGGAGCAATAGAAGTTCCTATTACTTCAGTAGAGATTCTTCCTACTGTCTTAGACGTTCATTCCACTCAAAAAACCGAGACAAAAGAAGAAACAATTGTTTCAGAAATTATCAACCCTAAAGTTGATATTCCGGTAATTTCATCTTCAGAACCAAAAGTTTCTGCATTTTCTTTAGCTGGTATCAAGCTGAAAAAAGAATTAGTGGAAGCCCAAAAACTGGTTATCAAAGAAACAATTCAATACCCAACAGAAGCCTTTAACGAAACGGACATGTTGTTGCAATGGCACAAATTTGCCTTAAAATTAGAGGAAAAAGGGCAAATGATTATGCATTCATTAATGTTGATAAATGACCCGAAATTAGATGGAGCTAAAATCACACACGAATTACCCAACGAAGGTACGCGATTAGAATTTGAGCGAACCAAAAATGAAGTGCTGGGTTATTTACGCGGCATGTTACACAATCACGATATTGACATTGAATTAGTTGTTAATGAAAAAATGGAAAATCGCAGGGCTTTTACACCACAAGACAAATTCAATCGATTAAACGAAATTAATCCTAATTTAGAGTTGCTTAGAAAGACGTTTGATTTGGATATTTAAATCTTTCCATAATACATCGCCTTAACAATTCCGTCTGAGAGTCCTATTTTAGGAACATACAAATGTCGTGCTCCACTCCACTTCATTGCATTTAAATAGATTTTTGTGGCCGGTATAATTACGTCTGCTCTATCAGGGTTTAAGGCTAATTCAGAAATACGTTGTTCATAAGTCATATTGTTCAACATCGTATAAAGTGCATTCAAATTCAAATAAGACAATGGCTTATCCTGCTGTTTACCGGTCATTTTAAATAATTTATTAATGTTTCCACCGGAACCAATCATAGTTATACTATCAAAGGGTTCAACTTGAATTTTAATCCATTTTTCAATTTCTGTCCAAACCACTTCATTTACCATATTGTGCAACATCCGAACAGTTCCGTTTTTAAATGATTTCGAAGCAATTATTTTTCCATTATCAAATATTGAAAACTCAGTGCTACCTCCACCAACATCAACATATAAATACGTTTTGTCGGTTGAAATATAATCCTTCAAATCAGAAGAAGCGATAATAGCAGCCTCCTTTTTTCCTTCAATTATATCAATTTTCACATCGGCTTGTTGCTGAATAATTTCAACAATTTCAGTATTATTGTCAGCTTCACGCATGGCAGAGGTGGCACAAGCTTTATACCTTTCAACTTTATGAATATTCATTAATAATTTAAAGGCTTTCATAGCATCAATCATTCGGTTTATATTTTCATCTGAAATTTCACCGATTGTAAATACATCCTGCCCTAAACGAATTGGCACACGAACAAGAGAGCTTTTGTTAAATTGGGGTTCTTTCCCATCTTGTTCTACGATGTTAGAAATCAACAAACGCATTGCATTTGATCCAATATCGATTGCTGCATATCTTTTAATTGTAATCATGAAACGAACTTAATTTGGGGTTATAAATGTTCTGCTGTAACTTCTAATTGATTTCTATAATAATTATAGGTTTCAATTTGAGCTCTGAAAACCCGTTCATTTTCATCTCTAACTCGGTATTTATTGTCTAACTTTTCAGAATGAAATCGGGCTTTCACATTTCCTTTCCAACCTACATCAAAACTTTCAATCAGTTCTAGTTTAATTTTTTCATCATAAATAGGGCAGGTTACTTCTACACGAGCGTCAATATTACGTGTCATAAAATCGGCTGAGGAAATATAAACTTCCGGTTTTCCTTGATTACCAAAAATAAATACGCGGGAATGTTCTAAAAAATTATCAACGATACTAATTGCTTCAATGTTATCGCTCATTCCTTTTATTCTTGGAATTAAACAACAAATTCCTCTGATTATGAGTTGAATTTTTACACCTGCTCTACTGGCATCATATAATTTATCAATCATTCTTGAATCAGACAAACTATTCATTTTTAGTTTAATGTATGTCTCTTTTCCAGAGAGAGCATGCATTATTTCACGATCAATTAATTTATAGAACTTATTTCTGGTATAATGCGGAGAAATTATCAAATGTTTATAGCGATGTACTCGATAGTTAACTTCAAAAAAATCAAATACTTTATCAGCATCTTTTAAAATTTGTTGGTGACTGGTAAATAAAGTTACATCTGTGTAAACTTTGGCCGTTGATTCATTGAAATTTCCCGTAGAAATAAAACCATAACGTTTCACTTTTTTATCTTCCATTCGTTCAATGACACAAATTTTACTGTGTACTTTTAACCCTTTTACACCAAAAATTAAATTAATGCCTTCTGTTTGCATTTGTTCTGCATAGGAAATATTGCTAGCTTCATCAAAACGGGCTTGTAATTCAATTTGTACAGTCACTTTTTTACCGTTCTTAGCAGCATTAATGAGTGAGCTAATGATTTGAGAATTTTTTGCTAACCGATAAAGTGTAATTTTTATTCGGACAACTTTAGGATCAAGTGCGGCTTCCCTTAAAAATTTAATTAAATAGGCAAACGATTGATAGGGTGCATTTACTAAATAATCCTTTTCATTTATTTTTTGCAAAATGCTGCCTTCCAGTCCAAGTCCATCAACCGGTAATGGTGTTTTTGGTTGATATAATAAATCGTAACGTCCTAAATTTGGAAAATCCATATAATCGCGACGATTGTGGTATCTTCCTCCCGGAATAATACTATCAGTGGCATCAATATTCATTTTTTCTAAGAAAAACTTCAGGGTGTCTTTGTCAATCGATTGGTCATAAATAAACCTAACCGGCTCACCTATTCTTCGATCTCGTACACTTTCAGATATTTTTTCGGCAAAAGATTTACTGATGTCACTGTCTATTTCCAACTGAGCATCACGTGTAATTTTTATCATGTGAGCCGAAATACTTTCATAATCAAAAATATTAAAAATACTATTTAGGTTATACCGAATCACATCATCTAGCAAAATGATATATTGCTTTTCACCATTAGAAGGTAAAACTACGAATCGATTCAATGTTTTTGGAATTTCTATAACAGCATAACGAATATCTTTTTTCGTTTTTTTAAACCTTAAAAAGGATGATTTTTCCATTTCAGAAGCAGCCTTCATGACTAATTTGACAGCCAAATATCCCGAAGTATCCTTTAATAATGGAAATTCCGACAAATCATTTAATATAATAGTTACTAATGCCGGACTAACTTTTTGGATAAAAAAATCGTGAATATAATTCTCTTGGTCTATTGTAATTTCTTTTTCATTAATAATAAAAACACCCTCTTTTTCAAGCTCTTTTTCTATTATATTCAAAACACGCAAACTTTCAGATTGTTGTTTGATAACAATTCCGGTAATATCCTTTAAAAGTTGCTGAGCTGTTATCCCTCCTAAAATTTTTTCTCCGGTTTCACCGGCTAAGGATAAACGTCGGATTGCAGCAAAACGAACCCTAAAAAATTCATCTAAATTATTGGAAAAAATTCCTAAAAATCTTAATCGGTCTAATAAAGGAACTTTAGGATCTGCCGCTTCCTGAAGAACTCTAGCGTTAAAACATAACCAACTTTTTTCTCTATCAATATAACGGTATTCAATTGCTTTAATCATATTTTAAATCTCTTGGAAAAAGTATTTTAGTTGTTTTTCCTGCTTTGATTTGGGACCAACTTTCTTGTGGGAAGGAAATTGATACAAATCCGGCAGTAGGAACATTATCTATAAAAATATCTCCAAATTTATTAACAAATTCTGTGATTGCTTCATTATGACCAAAAAGAATAACATTTTCATAACTATTCTGACAAGCTTTTATTGTTTTTTCAAGTTTTGAGCTATCAAAGGTGTAAAGCTCATCTTTAAAAACAATACTTTCCAAAGGCCATTGCAGATTTTGAGCAAAAATAACAGCTGTTTCCGCTGCACGTTTTGCTGTACTACTCCAAATAATATTTGTTTTAGGCAAAAACGAACCTATATTTTGCGATACCAAATGAGAATCCTGAATACCTCTTGGAGCCAAAAATCTTTCTTTATCGTGAACAGGTGCATCCCAACTGGATTTTGCATGTCGAATTAAAATTAAGTTTTTCATCTAGAAAAAAATTTAAATTAAAACATAAAATTATTTTACAATTTAAGCATTTATTTTAATATTTTAAACAATTTTCTAGTTGAATTTTAATATTGTCTATTAAAAGTTGAATTTTAACATTATCCCTATTTTTTTAATCTGGTTTTCTCCAGTAGATAAGTTATAAACACTTTATCAACAATCAAAAATGTTTTTTTAAAAGATATTTTTCTTACAGAATATTTATTTTTAACTCACTTTATCGTCAAAAAAACGCATTTTATCGATAAAAATATTTTTTTATTCAAATTTTCATTTTACATTCGTTTAGAATTTAAGAATTAATTAACTCTAAAATTCGTCAAAAATCAATTTAAAAATTAAAAAAACAGTAGTTATTTAATGCCAAATTAATCTATGAACTGCATCTGATGTGTAATTTATCGACTATTTTGGTTAGTTATGGGAAAAATGAGCAATAATACAAAAATGTATATAGTTTAGTTCTCGTTATTTAGATAGCCTGAAAAAGGCAAAATGACAAACCCAACTCTACCTAAATTATTTAATTATGAAAAAAAACCTAACTGTTTCTTTTTTACCAAAAGAAAATAACCTTAAAAAAAGGGAAAATCTATCCCCAATTTTTAAGAGTCTAATGCTCTCGGCAAAAATAAAAGTACTTCTTTTATTTATTTTACCTATTTCGGGTTTTTCACAAAATATCAAAATTGAAAACGCTGAAAAATATATAAATGCTACTGCAATTTCTACTTCTAGAAATAACGACGTAAACAGAATTAAATCTTTAATAAAAGATTTACATCCAGCTATTTATGTTACAAATAGTAGGATCAATTCATATGCAGAATCGCCTATTTCGGTATTTATAGATATAGAATCGTTGGGATTACTACAAACCGTCCAAACAGATATTACTAAAGTTGAAATTGTAACCATAACAATCAAGACTAAAAACGAACTTCGAGCAATTATTTCCTTAAATGATTTTTCTCGATTCTCTTCCTTAAGAGTTCTTCATTTAAATGTTCAGTTTGAATGCACATCTTCTATGTTAGAACCAATGATTCAGGGAGAAAAAGCAAATTTTATTATTTTGTATAGTGTTGAAAAACCTTCTTAATACAAAAAGAAATTAATCTAATTTACGATTAAATCATGAAGAATACACACTCCAAATCAAATAAAAATTCGATTTACATAATAATCATATTAGTAGCATTATTAGTTAATTTATTTGAGATAAATGCTCAAGTTAGAGTTCCTTTTTCTCAAAGAACTTCGATTTTTTCACCTGGTAAAACTATTTACAATATAAAAGGTGATTTTACGATGATTGGTAATTCCAATTTAACATTAGTAAATTATGGAAATGAAACATCAAACAATAACAATATGCGTTATGTCGATGTTGATACTGATAATGCCACTTGGAACTCGTCTAGTGCCAATTTAGAACTTTCTACTGAAAATGGATCAAATCCTGCTTGTTCAAATATTATTTATGCAGGTTTGTATTGGACTGGTAGAACCTCTGATGCTACTACAAGTCCAAATATCTTCACAGTTACAAAAGAAATAGGTGGAAATACTGTTACTAAAACTTTTGATAAAAGAAAAGTTTCCATTAAAGGTCCAAATTCAGCAAATTATACTGTTTTAACAGCACAAGACGATGATATCTACTATCCAGTTAATGGAGATGGATTCATGTATTCTGGTTATATTGAAGTAACCGATTATGTTCGTTCTAACGGAGTTGGAGCATATAATGTTGGTGATATTGCGTTAGTTGAAGGAAACGGTGGCGGCACTGGTTACTACGGTGGCTGGGGAATGGTTATTGTTTATGAAAACGACAAAATGAATTGGAGAGATGTAACCGTTTTTGATGGTCATTCCTATGTTGCAGGAAATGTAACCGCCGATTTTGAAATTCCAGTTTCTGGTTTTAACACAGTGCAAGACGGACCAGTGAATATAAAATTAGGAATGATGGCAGGTGAAGGTGATCGTGTAATTTCCGGTGATTATTTTCAAATTAGAAATCATCTTGATACAAGTTGGGTAACGCTAAACCATGGAGAAAATAGTACCAACAACTTTTTTAACTCGTCTATTTTTACTGGAGGAAATACCAGGAATCCTAATCTTTTAAATAATACCGGTTTAGATATCAGCATGTTTGATATTCCCAATACAGGAAATTCAGTAATTACCAATAATCAAACTTCAACTCGCTTTAGATATGGAACGACACAAGATATGTATGTGATTTTTAATATCACTATGTCTGTTGATGCTTATATTTCTGAAGTTGAAAGTTTGTTAACTGTTCAAACTATTGCTGGTAATCCCGTAACACCCGGTGGTCCTTATACAGCACAACCAGGACAGGAAATTGAATTTGGTGTAGATATTAAAAATTTAGGTGGTGAAGCTGTAAATAACTACAGAATTGTAATTCCAATTCCTTATACATCAACTTTTGTTCAAGGAAGTCTATCTAGTTCTGTTTTGTTTACTCCAAACCCAACGCCAAATAACCTCTTTTTCGACCCTAATTTAGGAGCGACAGGTTCAGTAGTATGGGATTTTGGCACATTACCATTACCTGCTGATCCTCAAACACTACTTGCCTCTTTGCGATTTAAATTGAGAGCAACTGATAATTGTGCTATTTTATCAAATCCAAATTGTGTCAATAATATCTTGGTAAATGGTTTGACTTATGGAATATCTGCAATAACTAGTATCCCATTTATAGATAGACCTTTAATATTAGGCTACAATAACTCAGGTGAGTGTCAAGGTGAACCAATTTTTCAACCATTAACAGTAAATATAAACGCTGAGTCTTTTGTTTCACAAAACTGTCAAGGGGTTCCCTTAGTTCAAATTTTTAATTATTGTAATGGAGAAACAAGCGTAACAGCAGCAGAATTAGCTTCTGCTTTTCCTCCTGGATCATTGTTTTATTCAACTTATCCGGTACCTGCTGGAGCGACACCGATAACAAATTTCCCTATTACATCAGGATCAACTACTACTTATTTTGCAGTTCCATTTAACGCAGAAGGATGTTTCTTTGAATTTATAATTTCTTCCTGCCTAATAATCGATGCAGTCGATGACAACGCTGGTCCAATAAATGGAGCTTCAGGTCAAAATGGAGTTGTAAATGTATTTACAAATGATACTTTAAACGGAAATCCAGTTAATCCTGCTGATGTTGCTTTAACTTTAGTAACCCCAGACCCAACAGGAGCTTTAACTTTAAATCCTGACGGAAGTGTTGACGTTGCAGTTGGAACTCCTTCTGGAACTTATACGTTAACATACCAAATATGTGAAAATGTTAATCCAACGAATTGTGATTCAGCAATCGTTACAATTACTTTAACGGCTCCTATTATCAATGCGGTCGATGACACTTTAATTAGTATTGAATGTACCCAAAATGGAATTATAGGAAATGCATTAGAAAATGATACTATTGGAACGGCTCAAGCTTCTAGTGCTACTGTAACCTTTACTATAACATCAGGAACTAATACAAATATTTCCTTTGATTCATTAGGAAACATTTCGGTTACAGCTGGTATAGCAGCTGGTCAATATGTTTTTGGGTATACAATTTGTGATATAATTTATCCCGCAAATTGTAGCTCAGCCACAATAACAATTACGATAGTTGATACAACTACTCCAACAATTGCTGATTTACCGGAAGAGTCAACAATAAATTGTCCTGCAACTCCTAATTTTGCTCAAGCAATTTCAACAGATTCTTGTGGTACTTCTAATTTAACTTTTGTTGATGAAAGAACAGACGGAGATTGTGCTGGTTCTTATTCTATTACTAGAACTTGGACAGCAACGGATGCTTCTGGTAACACTACTTCAGATTGGCAAACTATTAATGTAATTGATAATTCTGCTCCAATTATTGCTGCTTTACCAGTTATTTCAACTATATCATGTCCTGCTGTACCTCAATTTGCTCAAGCAACAGCTACAGACGAATGTGATTCAGACTTTACATTAACTTTTGAAGATATAAGAACTGACGGAGATTGTGCTGGTTCTTATTCTATTACTAGAACTTGGACTGCTACAGATACATGTGGAAATTCATCTACTGCCTCTCAAACTATTAATGTAATAGATAACATTGCTCCAGTTATTAGTGATTTACCAGCTGATTCTACAATTAGTTGTAACTCTGGAATTATTAATAGAGCAAC
>Ga0164292_10001207_pt1 | contig 20743 bp, 29 predicted proteins | sample GEODES117metaG_FD_111486 | JGI IMG/M metagenome (GOLD analysis project Ga0164292, IMG submission 111486) | Eutrophic lake water microbial communities from Lake Mendota, Wisconsin, USA - GEODES117 metaG | ecosystem: Environmental > Aquatic > Freshwater > Lake | place: USA: Lake Mendota...
GCATCAGTGGTGCAGGCATCAGTGGTGCACGAAGTGGGGATCCGGGAGCAACTCGCCCACCTCGTGATACGTCGGATCAAGGGGATCCGGGGCGCTGTAGCGCTTGGCGACCTCCCAGTCGGCCTGGAAGGTATCGCGCAGCCTGGCCACCACATCCGGTGCATCCACCTCGATTCCAAGCTCGCGCCGCACATCGAAGGCGCTGCGATCAATGTTCATCGAGCCGGTGAGAGCGGAGGTGCCATCCACAAGAATCAGCTTGGCGTGCAGCTTGAGCTGCTTCTGCCGGCGGATCTTGACGCCGAAACGCTCCATCAGCCGCAGAGAACTGAAGGTGTCGTAGATATCCCAGTCGCTGATGCCATGCTTACCGCCGCACAGCACCCTCACCTTCACGCCGCGCTCGCGGGCCGCCACGATCCGCTCGAGGATCACCGCATCCACAAACTTGGGGTGCTGAATCCACAGGGTCTGGCTGGCGCCGTCGATGATCCGGGCCATCTGGCCGCGGCTGTAAGAGTTGCTCCACACAAGACCCACGTCGAGACGGGGCACAAACGGCTGGCGCTGCCAATCGGCTTCAAAGCCGGCGCTCACCTGCGCGATCACCGCCGGATCGTGGCTCACCACGCCGTAGTCGCGGGTTTGGGTGAAGTATTTATCGGCGAAATTAAAGGTGGCCACCAGGGCCGCGTGACCGTCGATCACCATCGACTTCTCATGGGTCACCGGGAAGCAATCGCTGGTCCAGGCCACCGCGATACCCCAGCTCTCCAGCAGGGCATGGGCCTCATCGTTCCAGCGATCGCCGCCTGAGGTGTGGGGATTGAGCATCACCCGCACCTGCACGCCCCGCTCCTGGGCACGCCTGAGGGCCTGCTCCACCCCTTGGCTCTGCAGCTTGAACTGCTTGATCAGCAGCTGCTCACGGGCCTGATCGATCAGCTCCACCACTGCCGCCTCGCCGTCGTTGGGCATCACCAGCAATCGCTGCGGCTGGGTGGGCGCAGGGCTCATTGAAGGGCGGAGGCAATGGGGCCGTTGTAAGGCCCGATGGGGCTCGCCCGCCAGTGCGGGCAATACGCGGCAAACACGAGAACTGGTCTTAACCTGCCCCCACGTCAATGAGTGCCGTGACAGCCGCTGGGACCCGCTTCATCCTGATCTGCTCCGGCAAGGGGGGAGTGGGCAAAACCACCCTCACCGCCAACCTGGGCATCGCCCTGGCCAAGCAGGGCGCCCGCACGGCCGTGCTGGATGCGGATTTTGGCCTGCGCAACCTTGATCTGTTGCTGGGCCTAGAAAACCGGATCGTCTACACCGCCCAGGAGGTGCTGGCGGGGAACTGCCGCCTGGAGCAGGCGCTGGTGAAACACAAGCAGGAACCCAACCTCGCCCTGCTCCCCGCCGGCAACCCCCGCATGCTCGAGTGGCTGACCCCCGAGGACATGCGCAAGATCGCCGCCATGGTGGGCGAGACCTTCGACTATGTGCTGATCGACGCCCCGGCGGGGATCGAAGGAGGGTTCAAGAACGCCATGGCGGCCGCCAGGGAGGCGATCGTGGTGACCACCCCTGAGGTGTCGGCGGTGCGTGATGCCGACCGGGTGATCGGCCTACTCAACAGTGAGGGGGTGCAGCCGATCCAGCTGGTGCTCAACCGGGTGCGGCCGAAGATGATGGCCAACCAGGAGATGCTCGCCGTGAGCGACGTGACCGAGATCCTGGCCCTGCCCCTGCTTGGCCTGGTGGTGGAAGACGAGCAGGTGATCGTGAGCACCAACCGCGGCGAACCGCTCACCCTGAACGGCAACGGTTCGCCCGCAGCCAGGGCTTACACCAACGTGGCGCGCCGGCTCCAGGGCGAAGAGGTGCCGCTGATCGATCCCAGCCAGGAGCGGCAGGGCCTGCGTGCCCGACTGGGTCGGCTGATGCAAACCAAGATCTTCTGAGCTGATGTCTTTGCGCGAGATGATCAACCGGCTGCTCGGCCGCCAGCCCGCCAGCGCCACCACAGCCCGGGAGCGCCTGCAGCTGGTGCTGGCTCACGATCGCAGCGACCTCAATCCGGAACTGCTGGAGCAGATGCGGCGGGAAATTCTCGAGGTGGTCAGCCGCTATGTGGAGATCGATCTAGAGGAGGGTGATGTGAGCCTGGAAACTGAAGACCGGGTAACCGCCCTGGTAGCCAACCTGCCCATCAAGCGGGCCCGGGGCCAGGCGGGCGGCAATGGAGCCAGTGATCCCAATCATCCACAGTTCACGGCCAAGCTGAGCTCCTGAGCCGGTGGTGGGAACTCTGGGAGCAGTGGCCTGCCATCCCATGCTCCTCTCCGTTGACACCCCCCTTGACCGGGGCGCGGATAGCTCCGCGACGGCGCCCCGGTTCGATCCACTCAGCCCCGCCGAACTGCGGGTGCTCACCGAGCTGAGGCGCGGTCTCAGCAACAAGGGAATCGCTGCTGCCCTCGTGCTGAGCCCACGCACCGTTGAGAGTCACATCTCCAACCTGCTGGCCAAAACGGGCTGCCGCAATCGCATTCAGTTGGTGCTGTGGGCCCTGGGCGAGCGATAAACTCAGTCCACCAGCCGGCTTAGCTCAGCGGTAGAGCAGCGCTTTTGTAAAGCGAAGGCCATCGGTTCAAATCCGTTAGCCGGCTTCCCTTGGCAACAACAGATCCCAAACCTGCTGGCGCTTCGGTGGGCAGAGCTGGGGCACGTAGTAGCGCACCGCAATGCTTTCCACCTGCTGGGAGGTGATGCCGTTGAAATTGATCTGCTCATTGCCGTAGCGCTGCTGCAGCTGGGACAGGGCCCTGTAGAGATCGGCACGCTGACCCACAACCTCGCAGAGCACCTCGGCATAGAGCCGGGCCGCGCACCCCGTGTGGCCATAGCGAGCCACGCAGGCACTCACTGGGGGAGGGGGCTCCAGCAACGTGGGCACCGCCTGGGCCCAGGCAGCCGCTGGCACCACACCCCCGAGCCCCGCCACACTCGCCCCCGCCAGGGTGAGAGCCCCCCCCCTGGGCAACGGCCAGGACCGCAGCGCCTGAGCGACCCGGGCCCGCCACAGCGACAGCACGGCGAAACGGATCAGCAAGACCGAGCCCACCTGCGATGCATTAGGCCCGTGCCCCCCATGCCCATGCTGGCTGTGATCCCAATCCCCGGACCCGGTGCAGGTGCAGGTGAGGCAAACAGTGAATCAACAACCGGATCGCAATGGAGACGGCAATGGCTCAGTGGTCTTGAGGTCACTTGCTCTCGGGAAAAGTGAGCGCTGATCAGCCCTGCTCATCGTTGTTAAAATCACTTTAAAGGCTGTAACGCTGACATCTGCGTCATCAACCAGCTTCATCGGACCCTGCCATGGGCAACCACCCTTCGGCCATCGCCGTCCCCGATCCCAGGGCATCGCTGCAGGAGCAGGTCACATGGCTTCAACACCAGCGACTGGCTTTCGGCCGGCAGCTGAGTGAGCTGCGCTTCGACAGCAACGCGCTGGCCGATGAGATCGGGCTCACCGTGAACCTGCACCGCTTTGAGGCCCGTCAACGGGCGCAGGTGTTTGCCCATCAGGCCGCCTGCCTGCTGGCAGGCGACATGGCCGTGAGTGCGGCGGCCTATGTGCCGCTGGTGGCCAGCACAAGCGACTACAGCGAGAGCACGCTGGAGATTCCTTACTTCGGCGCCACCCGCTACCGGATCGAGGGGAAGGATTGGTTTGATCGGGCCGGCCATCAGGCTCTCTACCTGCCAGGCCAGGCCTCGCAGGTGGAAACCGGCCACTTCAACGGACTGCTCTTCAACCTGAACCCTGCACGACTGGCGCAAACCATCGGAGCCATGAGTCACCACCGGGTTCCCCTTGAGCTGGCGGAGCGGTGGGTGCAGCAACCCATCCCAATCAACCTGGCTGATCCACGGGTGCTTCAGCACCAACGAGCCCTGGAAATCGGCCTCACAACCCTGGCTGAGCACAACGGCACAGGGATGGGAGATCCCCAAACCCCCCTGGCCCTGGGGGTGGAGACCCTCACTTACCAGTGCAGCGCCCGGATGTTGCTGATTGCCATGGGCCAGGGAGACCTGGAGGAGGCAAGGGCCTAATCGCTGGCAGCAGGCCTTCCGGCCAGAAGCCAGGCCCCCAGAGCGACCAACAGCCAGGGGAATGCCATCAGGTTGAGCAGCCAGGTGCCTGCGGCCAGGAGGGGCAGCAGCAGCCAATGGCTCAGGCCAAGCGTGATCAGCAACAGCAGTCCAAGGGCAGGCATCAGGTTTCCGCCAGCGCTGGTGGCAGGAAAGCACCGGCACGCAGCAGCTTCCAGCCTCCCTGCTCGCTCCAGCCGAGCACGGTGCTGGCCAGGCCGCTGGGCGCGGGCCAGGGCAAGGGCGCCAGCAGAGGCAGCTCCGGGAAGGTGCCAGCAGCCTCAGCCGCATCAAGCGCGGCAGGCAGACCGGAACGATTGGCGCTGGTGGTGGCGAGCGGGCCCGTGCAACGCAGCAGCTCGCGGGCCTGAGCACAGGCCGGGACACGCAGGCCCAGGGTGCTGCCACCAGGGTTGAGCCACCCAACCAGCTCACCCTGTGCCGGCAGCACCAGGGTGAGGGCTCCGGGCCAGCCCTGAGCGGCCAGGCGCCGCCAGGCCGGCCGCCAGGCGTGACCCAGCACAGGCTCGAAAGCGTCAAGGCTTGCCCCCATCAGGATCAGGGGCTTATCCGCTGGTCGACGCTTGAGCTCCCAGAGCTGAGCGGCCCAGCGGGGCTGGCAAGCCAGTGCCGGCAGGGTGTCGGTGGGGAAGAGGGCCGCCGATCCTGCTGCCAGGCGCTCGGCCAGGGCCGCGGGAGGCAGCACACGAGTGGGATCAGGCACGCTCATGGTTGAGGGGAGAAGCCCTGCGCAGGATTGGCTGGCGCGTGCGGCGCGGCCCGATGGGCCGAGGCAAAGCGCCACTGGCCCTCCAGATCGGGGTGGGCGGTGGGCTGCTGCAGGCCTGCTTCCTTCAACAAGCCCAGCACCTGGTCGCTCTGATCATGGTGGTGCTCGAGCAGAAGAGTGCCCCCGGGCGCTAGGGCCTGGGCCGCACCGGCAGCAATCTGCCGCAGCGCAGACAGTCCATCGACACCACCGTCGAGGGCCAGCGCCGGCTCATGGCATCGCACCACCGGCTCCAGCTCGGCCCACACAGCGGTGGGGATATAGGGGGGGTTGGCCACCACCAGCGCCAGCCTGCCCCACCACGGCCGCAGGGGCTCCCACCAACTGCCCTGCAGCAGTTCAACCCGATCCATGCAGCCAGTGGCCTGCAGGTTGGCCGCCGCCAGCGCCAGTGCCTCGGTGCTGAGATCCACTGCCAGGCCGGCACAGCCAGGCCAGGCCTTGGCCAGAGCGCAGGCGATGCAACCCGAGCCTGTACCCAGATCAGCCCAGCGCTGACCGCTGGGCGGCGGTGGCTGATGCAGGGCCAGGTCGATCAGGGTTTCGGTTTCCTGGCGCGGGATCAACACGCCGGGAGCCACACGCAACTCCAGATCACGCCACGGACAACGACCCACCAGATACTGCAGGGGCTCGTCGCTGGCCAGGTGTCGGTGCCAAAGGGCCGCGAGCTGCTCCAGCGGCTGGGCCAGGCTGAGCTGGCGATGGGGCTGCAGACGCAGGGCCTGCAGCTGCTGCCAGCTCACCCCGCCTGCCAGATCCAGCAACCAATCGAGTTCGGCTGGCCGTCCTCCGGCCTGGAGCTGGTCGCGGCGCCAGGCCAGGAGCACAGAGCCCGTGATCGGGGCTGCAACCAGGTGCTCCTCCCGTTGGCGTGACGGCTCCATGACTGCAAGCTAAGTGGCACGCCAGCTCAGACCGGGCTCGGCTCGCACCAGACCCGCCAGCTCCAGCGCCAGCAGGCGCTCGGCCACCGCAGCCGCCGGTTGCCGCAGGGCGGCGCACAGCTGGTCCAGCGTTGCCCCTCGTCCAACTGCGACCAACAACTGGGGATCGGCATCCGGCGGCTTCTGCTCTGGCTCCTGCCGGACCAGGGGACCGGAGCCCAACTGGCGGATCAGGTGCTGGGGCTCAAGCAGAGCTGTGGCCCCCTGTGCCAGCAGCCGATTGCTACCTGCCGCAGAGACACGGGTGGTGTCGGCCGGCACCGCCCAGATCGGCAACTGCTGCTCCCATGCCAACTGCACGGAGTGCAGGGCACCACTGCGATCAGGGCACTCCACCACCACGAGGGCAGAGGCAAGAGCCACCTGCAGCCTGTTGCGGGCAGCGAAATGACCAGCTCTCACGGACGTGCCGGCTGGGTGCTCACTGATCAGCAGGCCGGATGCGGCAACCTCAGACTGGAGGGCGTGGTGATGGCGCGGATAGACCCGCTCCAGGGGGGTGCCGAGCACCGCAACCGGGCACCCCTGGCGGGACAGACAGCCCTGGTGGGCCGCCCCATCGATCCCCTCGGCCAGCCCACTCACCACCGGCCATCCGGCCTCGGCCAGGGCCGCGCCGATCGCTTCGGCCATCGCCAGGCCATGGGCGGAAGCCCGGCGGGTACCCACCACGGCCACAGCCTGCCGGCGACGCAGCAGCGACCACAGCGCACCACGCCCCTGCCAGTACAGACCGAGCGGCGGCCGCGCCAGCCGCCCCACCGCCGGGGGCATCGCCGGGTCGCCCGGCAACAGCACCCGACGGGGCCAATCGCTGCTGGCCATCCAGGTGGCCAGCGGGTCGACACCCCACTGGCGCCGATGGGCCTCAATGCGGCGACAGAGCCCTGAACCGATTCCCTTGACGGTCGCCAGGCGCTCAAGGGGAGCACACCAGGCCGGCGCCAAGCCGCCCAGTTCCCGCTCGATGCGGGACAGCAGATCCCACCCCAGACCAGGGCAGGCTGCCCAGAGCAGCCACCAGGCCCGTTGCTCACAGCTCCAGCTCCCGCCTGCGCTGGCCCGCATCCGGGGCATCAACGGCCCGAAATCCCGCCCCCGCCAGGACAGAACGGCCGAGCGCCCAGCCACCGAGGACGCAAACAGGGACCCAGCCGCCATCTGACCAATACAGGTGTACCAGAAGACTAGCCGGGGCCGCGGGCCAGGGCCGCCAGGGCTGCCTCCAGGTCGGCGGGCGGTCGGCGCAGGAGCTGTGGAACCTGCCCTTCGCCGAGTGGCCGCCGGATCAGCACCAGCTCAACGGACGCCTCCGCCGCCAGAACCCCATCAGCTTTCACAAACTGGCTGCGCCAGGGGAACTTCACGCCCCGCCGAGGCAGCGCCTCACTCCAGAGCTGCACGGCCTCGCCATGGAGCAGCGACTGGCGATAGTCGATCTTGAGGCTCACCACCGGCAGCTCCAGCCCCCGGGCCGAGAGATCGCTGTAGGCCAGGCCAACGGCTGCCAGGGCCTCCACCCTGGCCTCCTCCAGCCAGGCCAGATAGGCCCCATGCCACATGACACCGGCATGGTCGGTGTGCTGAGGCAGCACCCGGCGCTGCAGCAACCAGCGAGGTTCGCCGTTGATCACGGTCTGCATGGGCCGCCGCTCGCACCGGGAAAACGGCCATAGGCTGCCCCAGCGCCTGGCAGATCCCAAGTGTTTCGCAATGTTCTGATCGCCGATTCCGGCAAGGGTCATGTTGAGGAGATGGTGCGCATGTTGCGCGAAATCCCCGTGGTGAAGCAGGCCCGGGTCAACCTGCTGCACGTGGTGCCAGAGCAGGCGGGCGACAACTACACCGAACACTCCCAACAGGCCGCCGGGATGGTGGCCGAGGCCGTGCAGCGCCTTGGCCTGAGCCCCAGCGAGGTGAACACGATCATCCGCCAGGGCGACGCCAAGCAGACCGTGCTGAAGGTGGCCGAAGAGATCAATAGCGACCTGATCGTGATGGGCTCCCGCGGCCTCAGCCGGCTGCAGTCGATCCTCAGCAACAGCGCCAGCCAATACGTGTTTCAGCTCTCCACGCGGCCGATGCTGTTGGTGCGCGACGACCTCTACATCCGCCGTATCAACCGCGTGATGGTCACCATCGACGGCACCGGTGTGGGGGATGACGCCATCAAGCTGGCCTGCGAGCTGGTGCGGGAGATTCCCGGCGGCACACTCACCGGTGTGCACGTGACCCGGCAGGACATCAAGCCATCACGGGGGGGCAAGTCACCCGCCGATGAGGTGCTGGAGAAGGCTGTGCAGCGCGCCCGCAGCTTCGGTGTCGAACTCAAGCCGATCCATCGCACCGGCGATATCGGTCGCACCGTGTGCGCCGCCGCCGAGGAGTGCAGGGCCGACCTGCTGGTGATTGCCTCCCAGGACCGGCGTCCAGTGGTGGCGAAGGCCCTTGTGGATCTCGACCGCCTGCTGGGCAGCTCCGTGAGCGACTACATCCGGGTGCATGCCCCGGCCCCGGTTCTGCTGGTGCGCGAACCAGAGGGCCGGAGCTGAGGCGCCTCCGGCCCTCTGGTTCGAGCACCAGACCTCAGCCGCCCTGGCGGCTGTTGGTCTGGATGTAGAGCACGATCAGGAACACCGCCGGAACCAGCACGAACAGCAAGCTGGCGACGAAGCCGAGATCGTTGGTTTCCATGGCTGGGAGGTCAGTGCTGGGAGGGTATCACCGCTGTTCGGCGGGAATCCCCGCGGCTTCACTGCTCGTTGCGCTCAGGACCATCCGGCTTGCTGCCCGCGCCCCCATCGCTGGCCGCCTCGCTCCGCTTCGCGGTCAACGCGTCCTCCTGATCAGCGAGCACCGCATCGGAGGCGTCGACAGCGTCGTCGGCTCCTGCTGCCGGAGCCGGCCAGCTGGTTGGACCAGCAGGCAAGGGCGTGGCCAAGGCCTGGGCCACCAGGGTGTCTTTGTCGCCCAGACCCACCTGGGGCCGGGTGATCACCAGCAACGACTGCTGCACCAGGGCCTGGCAGGCCAGGCGCCACTGCTGGGGCCGACGCCTGAGCTTCTGGTCCTCCACCGTGGTGCGGGCCGTGAGGGCCAGGGCCGAGGTGCCCTCCGGCACCTCGACGAAACAGGTGATGCACTGGCCGCAACCGCCGCAATTGCCGAGGGTGCCCTTGAGGCCATAGAGCTGAATGCCCTCTCGCAGTGCCACCTCACGCAGGTTTTCGCCGGGGTAGCACTCCACATCCCGGCCCTCGCGCACGAAGCGGATCACGGGCATGGCGACTCAGGCAGCTGGCGCCATTCTGAGTCGCCCCGTTGCGGAGCGTTACCACCGCCGCGGCAGGAGCGGCGCGACCCTTACGATCGCCGCACCCACCCCAGAACGTCTCCCCATGGGATTGCCCTGGTATCGGGTGCACACGGTCGTGATCAACGACCCGGGCCGCTTGCTCGCCGTGCACCTCATGCACACCGCGCTGGTGGCCGGCTGGGCCGGCTCCATGGCGCTTTACGAGCTCGCGATTTTTGATCCATCCGACCCGGTGCTCAACCCGATGTGGCGCCAGGGCATGTTTGTGATGCCCTTCATGGCACGCCTTGGCGTGACCGGCAGCTGGGGCGGCTGGAGCATCACCGGCGAAACCGGCGTCGACCCCGGCTTCTGGAGCTTCGAAGGCGTCGCCGCAGCCCACATCATCTTGAGCGGCCTCCTCTTCCTGGCTGCCATCTGGCACTGGACCTACTGGGATCTGGAGATCTGGCAGGACCCCCGCACCGGTGAGCCGGCGCTCGACCTGCCCAAGATCTTCGGCATCCACCTGCTGCTGGCCGGCCTCGCCTGCTTCGGTTTCGGTGCTTTCCACCTCACCGGTGTGTTCGGCCCCGGCATGTGGGTGAGTGACGCCTACGGCATCAGCGGACATCTCGAGCCTGTGCAGCCCTCGTGGGGCCCTGACGGGTTTAACCCCTTCAACCCCGGCGGCATCGTGGCGCACCACATCGCCGCCGGCATCGTCGGCATCATCGCTGGCATCTTCCACATCACAACCCGTCCGCCCGAGCGCCTCTACAAGGCGCTACGCATGGGCAACATCGAAACGGTGCTGGCATCCGCCATCGCCGCCGTGTTCTTCGCTGCCTTTGTGGTGGCAGGCACCATGTGGTACGGCGCGGCAGCCACCCCTGTTGAGCTGTTTGGCCCCACCCGCTACCAGTGGGACCAGAGCTACTTCAAGACTGAAATCAACCGCCGCGTGCAGACCGCGCTCGACAACGGCGCCACCAAGGAACAGGCCTGGGCTTCGGTTCCCGAGAAACTTGCCTTCTACGACTATGTGGGTAACAGCCCCGCCAAGGGCGGCCTGTTCCGCGTGGGTCCGATGGTGAACGGTGATGGTCTTCCCACCGGTTGGGTCGGCCACATCTCCTTCACAGACAAGGAAGGTCGTGAGCTGGAAGTGCGGCGCCTCCCCAACTTCTTCGAGAACTTCCCCGTTGTGCTCGAAGACCAGAATGGGATCGTGCGGGCCGACATCCCCTTCCGCCGCGCTGAAGCCAAGTACTCCTTTGAGCAACAGGGTGTGACCGCCACCGTTTACGGCGGTGCACTCAACGGACAGACCTTCACCGACCCCGCTGATGTGAAGCGTCTGGCCCGCAAGGCCCAGCTGGGCGAAGCGTTCGAATTCGATCGCGAGACCTATCACTCCGACGGCACCTTCCGCAGTTCCCCCCGCGGCTGGTTCACCTTCGGCCACGCCACCTTCGCCCTGCTCTTCTTCTTCGGCCACATCTGGCACGGAGCCCGTACCCTCTACCGCGACGTGTTCGCCGGTATTGACCCTGACCTTGGCGAACAGGTGGAATTCGGTCTGTTCCAGAAACTGGGCGATCGCTCCACTCGCCGACTGCCGCCTGGCTACGTGCCTCCGGCCGGCTCTACCCTCAGCTGACCATCAGGAGATCCCATGGAGAGCTTTGCCTACATCCTGATCCTGGCGTTGGCCATTTCCACCCTGTTCTTCGCGATCGCCTTCCGCGATCCACCGAAGATCGGCAAGTGAAAGCAAGGGCCCCTGTAAACAGGGGCCTTTTTTCTGCGAAGTCGCTTCCAACAGGTCATCGGATCTCCATTCGGATCTCCATGGAGATCACTATTCAGCGTGCGCAAGGACTTTCCAAGCGCAGAAGCGCTGCCTAAACTTCAGCAAGGTCACCCGGGATGCGGGGATGCAATGCCCCTCCTGCCAACACACCGATAGCCGGGTGCTCGAGTCGCGGGCTGCCGATGGGGGGCGCAGTGTGCGTCGCCGGCGGGAGTGCCTCAACTGCGAATTTCGTTTCACCACCTACGAACGGGTGGAAACGGTGCCGATCACCGTGGTGAAGCGCAATGGCAATCGTGAGACCTTCAACCGCTCCAAACTGCTGCATGGCCTGCTGAGGGCCTGCGAAAAAACGGGACTGGAGCCAGCCAGGCTGGAAGGGCTGGTGGATGAAATTGAATTGCAGCTGCAACAGCGCAGCGGTCGCGAGGTGGGCAGCGCCGAGATCGGAGAGCTGGTGTTGCAGCACCTCAGCGGCATGAGCGAAGTGGCCTATGTGCGTTTCGCCTCGGTTTACAGGCAATTCCAGGGCATCAGCGACTTTGTCGCCACGCTGGAAGGCCTCAATCGCAGCCAGACCAGCCAACGCACCGCAGCTGAAGCCAACGCGCTGGCCCTGGCTGCGATCGGCTGAATCAAGCCCGGGCCCCCAGCGGGGGGCCCACAGCTGCCCGATTACAGCCGAGGTGCAGGCGCCTTGGTAGATTTCTTATTTGGCATGCTCTGCTGGCGGGCAGCTGCAGCCATCCCCATTCTTCCTGCCCAACGGCAGGCCGCCTGATTTCCAATGACCGTGACCCCTTCCGACATCAGCAGCACCGAGGCCGAGCTCGAGCTCGCCGCTGACGCGGCCACCGATCTCGACCTCGCCATCCCGGAAGAGGTGCCGACGGCCGACGACCCCAGCAGCCGCGCCCAGTCGCGCGATCTCGACGGCGTGGGATTCACGCTGGATGAATTCGCTTCGCTGCTCAGCAAGTACGACTACAACTTCAAACCCGGCGACGTTGTCAACGGCACCGTGTTCGCCCTTGAGTCGAAGGGCGCGATGATCGACATCGGCGCCAAGACCGCCGCCTTCATGCCCCTGCAGGAGGTGTCGATCAATCGGGTGGAGGGCCTCAGCGACGTGCTGCAGCCCGGTGAGATCCGCGAGTTCTTCATCATGAGTGAGGAGAACGAGGACGGCCAGCTCTCGCTCTCCATCCGCCGCATCGAATACCAACGCGCCTGGGAGCGCGTGCGGCAGCTCCAGAAAGAAGACGCCACTATCTACAGCGAGGTGTTCGCCACCAACCGCGGTGGTGCCCTGGTGCGGGTGGAAGGCCTGCGCGGCTTCATTCCTGGCAGCCACATCAGCACCCGCAAGGCCAAGGAGGAGTTGGTCGCCGACTTCCTGCCTCTCAAGTTCCTGGAGGTGGATGAGGAGCGCAACCGCCTGGTGCTCAGCCATCGCCGCGCCCTGGTGGAGCGCAAGATGAATCGCCTCGAGGTGGGCGAAGTGGTGCTCGGCACCGTGCGCGGGATCAAGCCCTATGGCGCCTTCATCGATATCGGCGGCGTGAGCGGCCTGCTGCACATCTCCGAGATCAGCCACGAGCACATCGAGACACCGCACACGGTGCTCAATGTGAACGACCAGATGAAGGTGATGATCATCGACCTCGACGCCGAGCGGGGCCGGATCTCCCTCTCCACCAAGGCTCTCGAGCCCGAGCCCGGCGACATGCTCACTGATCCCCAGAAGGTGTTCGAAAAGGCCGAGGAGATGGCCGCCCGCTACAAGCAGATGCTGCTGGAGCAGGCCGAGGACAACGAGCCCATGGGCGTCACCCTCGACTGATCAGCGCTTCCCGTGGCCCAACTGCTGCTGCGGGGCGAGCCGATCGGCCCGGCCGACCAACCGATCCAGGCGGTGCTGTTCGACAAGGACGGCACCCTCTCGATCAGCGAGCCCATGCTCCATGCCCTGGCCGAGGCCAGGGTTTTTCATGGTCTTCGGCTGCTCAGGGAGCATCACCCCGAACTCACCGCCGAGCGGCTGACCGAGTGCGACGACCTGCTGCGGCGGGCCTACGGGCTGGAACCCGCCGGCGTGCATCCGGCCGGCACCACCGCCGTGGCCAGCCGCAGCCACAATCTGATCTCCACCGCCACCGCCCTGGCCCAGGTGGGTCTGGGCTGGCCCGAAGCCCTCAGCTTGAGCGAAGTGGTGTTTGCCGCCACCGATAACCTGCACGGCCAGGGCAGCAGCCACAGACCCCGGGCGACCCAGGGACTGCACGCGCTGATGCCGCAGCTGGCCGCTGCCGGCCTGCGTTGCGCCGTGATCAGCAACGACGAGATGGCAGGGATCCAGGCCTTTCTGGCCGCCGAGCAGCTGAGTGGCTTCTTCCAGGCCTGCTGGAGCGCCGAACACACGCCCCGCAAACCCGATCCCGCAGCTGTGCACGCCCTCTGCGCCGAGCTGGGAGTGCCGGCCGAGGCCTGCGCTCTGATCGGCGATGCCAACAGCGATCTGCGCATGGCCCAGGCCGCCGGCGTGCCGGTTGTGCTGGGCTACACCGCTGCCTGGCGACGCAAACCACCACTCGATCCCCGCTTCCCGCAGGTGCGGCAATGGAGCGAACTGACCGTGAGCAGCTGATTCCCCAGGAATCCCGACCCCCCGCATCGGGAGCGCCAGCAGCCCTCTGGAGGCTGGGAATAGGGTGTGCTCCCGCATGACCGAGCCGCCATGGGCAGTCGCTATGTGTTCACCTCCGAGTCAGTCACGGAAGGACATCCCGACAAGATCTGCGACCAGGTGAGCGATGCGGTGCTCGACGCCCTGCTGGCCCAGGACCCGGCTTCTCGGGTGGCCTGTGAGACGGTGGTGAATACCGGCCTTTGCCTGATCACCGGCGAGGTGACCACCAACGCCAGGGTCGACTTCAACACCCTGGTGCGCGGCGTGATCGAGCGGATCGGCTACAGCGGTGCCCGCGCCGGCGGCTTCGACGCCAACAGCTGCGCCGTGCTGGTGGCCCTCGATCAGCAGTCGCCCGACATCGCCCAGGGGGTGGATGAGGCCGACGACCATGCCGGCGATCCGCTCGACCTGATCGGCGCAGGCGACCAGGGAATCATGTTTGGCTACGCCTGCAATGAAACGCCGGAGCTGATGCCCTTGCCGATCAGCCTGGCCCACCGGCTGGCACGGCGTCTGGCGGAAGTGCGCCACAACGGCACGCTCGGTTACCTGCTGCCCGACGGCAAGACCCAGGTGAGTGTGGTCTATGAAGACGACCAACCCGTGGCGATCGACACGATCCTGATCTCCACCCAGCACACCGCCGAAATCGACGGCATCTCAGAGGAGAAGGCCCTGCGCGAGCGCATCGCCGCCGACCTCTGGACTCACGTGGTGGAGCCAGCCACCAGCGATCTCAGCCTCAAGCCGGCCCAGGACAGCACCCGCTTTCTGGTGAACCCCACCGGCAAGTTTGTGGTGGGCGGTCCCCAGGGCGATGCGGGCCTCACCGGCCGGAAGATCATCGTGGACACCTACGGCGGCTATGCCCGCCACGGCGGCGGTGCCTTCTCCGGCAAGGACCCCACCAAGGTGGATCGCTCGGCGGCCTACGCCGCCCGCTACGTGGCCAAGGCCCTGGTGGCCGCAGGCCTGGCCAAGAAAGCCGAAGTGCAGCTCAGCTACGCGATTGGCGTAGCCAAACCGGTGAGCATCCTGGTGGAGAGCTTCGGCACCGGCTCCCTGGCGGATGCCGACCTCACCGCCCTGGTGCAGGAGCACTTCGACCTGCGCCCGGGCGCCATCATCGAGACCTTCGGCCTGCGCCAGCTGCCCCAGCAGCGCGGCGGCCGCTTCTATCAGGATGTGGCCGCCTACGGCCACTTCGGCCGCAGCGACCTCAACCTGCCCTGGGAAGACGTGACTGCCATCACCGCCACCTTGAAGCAGGCCACCGCCAGCCGCGTTGCCGCCTGAGCCCCTGGCCCTTGGCGTCGACCTGGGCAGCAGCGGCCTGCGGCTGGCCCTGGTGGACCGCCAGGGCGCTCAGATGGTCGAGCTCGCCTGCTCCTATCCGCGCCCGTTCAGCGATCCCGAGGGCTGGCGCCAGGGCCTGATCACCCTGACTCGCCAACTGCCAGCGGCACAGCGCCAGCGGGTGGGCGCCATCGCCATCGATGGCACCTCCGGCACCCTGCTGCTGTGCCACACCGATGGCTCCCTGGCCGCCGGCGTCCTGGGGCAGGCCCTGCCCTATCACCAGGCCTGCCCTGAGCAGGCTGCTCAAGCACAGGCGATCGCCGGCGGCGGCCCGGCCGCCAGCCCGAGCGGCAGCCTGGCGCGGGCCCTGGCGCTGCTCGCGGCTGGTGAAACAGGCGGCGAGGCCGGGCCCTGGCTGCTGCGCCACCAGGCCGACTGGCTGATGGGCTGGCTGCTCGGCTGCTGGCGCTGGGGTGAGGAGGGCAACAACCTGCGACTGGGCTGGGATCTGCAGCAACAGCGCTGGACAGGCGCCATCGGCCAGCAGCCCTGGGCCCCAGCCCTGCCGGAGATCGCTGCCAGCGGCAGTGTGCTGGGGCAGCTGGCCCCCGCAGCTGCCCCAGCCCTGGGGCTCCCGGCGAGCTGCCTGGTGATGGCCGGCAGCACCGACGCCAACGCCGGTGTGCTGGCTGCAGATCCAGGCCCGGGCGATGGCATCACCGTGCTGGGCACCACGCTGGTGCTCAAGCAGTGGGCGCCTGCACCGATCGATGGGCCTGGCGTGAGCAGCCACCGACTGGCCGGCCGCTGGCTTGTGGGCGGTGCCGCCAATGCCGGCGCCGGGGTACTGCGGCAGTTTTTCGGCGACTGCCAGCTGGCGGAGCTCAGCCGCCAGATTGATCCGCGCCAGCCCAGCGGCCTGGAGCTGCGCCCCCTGCCGGGGCGCGGCGAGCGCTTCCCGATCGACGACCCAATGCTTGAGCCGGTGCTGGAGCCACGGCCCGTGAGCGATGTGCGCTTTCTGCAGGGCCTCTTGGAGGGCCTGGCTCGCCATGAGGCGGCGGGCTGGGCGCGGCTGCGGGAGCTGGGAGCACCGCCGGTGCACCGGGTGATCAGCCTGGGCGGCGGCGCCCGCAACCCCCAGTGGCGGGCCATCCGCGAGCGGCTGCTGGGGGTGCCAGTGCTCAACCGCCCCCGGCTGAGCGCAGCCCTGGGGATGGCCAAACTGGCAGCAACTGCCCTGCCCCGGCCATGAACAAGCTGCGCGATGGACTGGCCCTGGCTCTTTTTGTGGTGCTGGCCGGCTACGTGAGCTTCAGCGCCATCCGCCTCGGCCTGCTGCTCTGGCAGCGCTTCGCCGCCGGCTGAAGCCACGGCGTGACCAGCACGGCATTTGAGCGGCGGCTGCAGAATCAGCCCAACTCGCCCCCATCCCATGGCCGCCGACGCCCTCACCCCCGCCGTGAGCGATCGGATCTGCAAACACATGAACGACGACCACGCCGAGGCGGTGTTGGCCTATGCCCGCCACTACGGCGGTGTGGCCAACCCCAGGGCGGCGCGGATGGTGGCCGTCGGCCCCGAGACGATGGAGCTGGAGGTGGATGGCGAAGCCCTGCAGATCCGCTTCGATCACACCCTCAGCGACAGTGAAGACGCCCACCGCACCCTGGTGGCCATGCTGCGGGCACTCCCGGCCTGAACACGGCCGCGGCAGACTGGTCGCCTGGCGGTGGGAATCCTGGGATCAACCCTGCCCAGACCCATGGTTCCTGCCCTGAAACCCAAACTCAGCCGCCGCCCGGCTGCGTGGAGCCGCCTTCACACCGCCCTGGCCCTCGACTGGCTGATCGCCCCAGGGATCACCGCGAGAGCGCCCGAGCTGGACCTCCCCATCGAGGGCATGCACGGCCAGGAACCGCTCCCTTGGTGGGCCGCCGGCAGCTACAGCGGTGCTCTTCGCCACCACCTGCTGAACCTGCGCCGGACCCCCAGCCCCCTGGCTCTCACCAGCCTCGTGGTGGGGCTCGCGTCGGCATTGCGCCAGGAGCTTGGTGCGAAGCAGGCGCGAGCGGTGCTGGTGCCGGTGGCCAGCTGGAAGCGCCAGGCCAATCCACTGCCCCAGCTGCTGGCCGAAAGCCTGAGCCAGCAGCTTGGCTGCCCGCTCCGCCCCCTGCTACGACGCAGCAGGCCAGTGCTGGGCCAGCACCATCTGGGCAGAGAGCTGCGCTGGGCCAACCAGGCAGGTGCCTTCAGCAGCGAGCCGCCAGACACCAACCGGCTTGGTCCAAGGCCAATGGTGCTGGTGGTAGACGACATCCTCACCACCGGCGCCACCGCGCTGGCGGCCAGTGATGCCCTCCAGGCCGCGGGCTGGCGCGTGGCTGGGATCGCCTGCCTGGCCCGCACTCCCTGGCAAGCCAAGGGCCATGGCGAGTCGGTGATTTAAGATCCGTGGGTCGCCAAGGCGACGGGCCGGGATAGCTCAGTTGGTAGAGCAGGCGACTGAAAATCGCCGTGTCCCCAGTTCAAATCTGGGTCCTGGCATTTCCCCACATCTCATCCGCGCCCCAGAGCGATGGAGTTGTGGGCTTCACCCTGGTATGCGTTCCCGTGGCTCGTCCCCTCGATCCCTTCGGCGCTGACGCAGCAGGCAAACGGGTGTTCAACAACGCCGACAGCTTCGCCCAGGCCTTTGATGAGGCGTGGCAGGAGCACGAGCGTCAGCAGCCTCTCCACGGCCTCGACCGCGACAGCAAGCGGGCCCTGATCCTGGCCCAACTGGAAGACCACCCCTTCCACCAGAGTGCTCCGGAGATCGCGCGCCAGGTGGCTGAATTCCGCCTGCGCCTGCTTGGCCTCTGAGCCACGCTCACCCCAATCCTGATGGACAGTCCCCTCATCCGCCTGGTGCGCCTGCTCAGCGCCGGCTTCAGCAATCAGCAGCAGGCCTTTGAGAATCCACCGCTCTACGCCCACATCCTGGTGAAGTTCCGGCCCCTGCCCCAGCTGGCCCCGGGATCACTGCTGCTCGACCAGAGCTACGCCATCAATCCAGCGGCTCCCTACCGCCTGCGGGTGCTACGGCCCGAGCTCGGTGCGGATGGGCTCGTGATCCACAACCAGGCCCTGGTCGATGACCAGCGGTTCTGGGGCGCGATCGACAATGCCGAGCTGCGCAGCCAGATCCAACCAGGCGACCTCAGGCCCCTCCAGGGCTGCGCCTACGTGGTGCGCGAGCAGGGCGATGGCTTCGTTGGCGAGGTGGAACCTGGCTGCCGCTGCCTGGTGGAGCGCAAGGGCCAAACCACATACCTGGTGAGCCGGCTGGAACTCAGTGCTGCAGGCATGCGCACAATCGATCGGGGCCATGACCCCCAGTCACACGAACTGATCTGGGGCTCACTGGCAGGGGAATTCGAATTCGAACGGGTGGCCGATTACAGCCAGGAGATTCCCGAGCACTGGCTTTCGGCGCTCAACGTCTGAAAGACAACGACTCAGGCGCTGAGGCGATCCAGAGAATCAAGGCGATCGAGCTCTTCGCCGTCGCTGATAGCCCCGCTCAAGGTGTCATTCAGGAACGGTTGTTCATCCATGAACAGCTGCTCCTCCTCCTCGTAAAAGGGCTCCTCACCCAGATCAGGATCCCGGTGGATGGCCCGATTGGCCTGAACATCCCTCTCGGGACGGGACAGGGGCAGCACGCCCGCCCCGTGACGGGCTGCACCAGGGCTGGCCAAACCACTCAGCAGCGCCTCCAGACGCGCGAGGCGCTCCTCGGTGTCATCGAGCCGCAATTCGGTATCGCCCCCATGGTCTGACTCCGCCCCCTCTGCCTGAACCAGGGATTCGAGCCGCAACTCCTGAGCCGCCAATCGCTCCTCAAGCTCCAGCAGCCGAAACGCCAGCGACTCGGTGAGCTCCGAGAGGCTCTGCAGTTGTGCCGCCAGGCGCACGACGGGCTGGACGTCGGAGGCGGAGTTCAGCGACGCAGACGCCATGACAGGCGGGGCAGGTGGGCCGATGGTATCGACGCTGCACGGGGACGCCAGAGGGCTCTGTTTGTAACGATTGTGAAAGGCTTGTGATCGCGTCAAACAGTCCCCATAGGATCCGGCAGCAGCCTGTGCCAGTGGTTGCTACCAGGGGCCAGGTGTTGCCAAAGCTGGTTGCCGCCTCGGCTCTCCCCCCTTCTCCCGGCTCCTCCCGTCCATGACCCTCGCCAACGCCGCCTACCTGGGCATCGAGCGTTTCCAGAACGATCGCTCCAAGGAAAACTGGTCAAACGCCACCGAAAGCGACAAGGCCCTGCTCATCCGCGCCGTCTACAAGCAGGTGCTGGGCAATCAATACGTGATGGCCAGCGAGCGGCTGGAGGGACCTGAGTCCCTGTTCAAGCGCGGCTACCTGAGCGTGCGTGAGTTTGTGCGCCAGGTCGCCAAGAGCGGTCTGTACAAGAGCAAGTTCTTTGAGAACTGCAACCCTTACCGCTTCATTGAGCTGAATTTCAAACATCTCCTCGGCCGTGCCCCGCAGAACAAGGCCGAGATGCTCCACCACTTCACGATCCTCCAGGAGCAGGGTTACGACGCCGAGATCGATTCCTACATCGACAGCGCTGAGTACCAGGAGCGTTTCGGCGAAGAGGTGGTGCCCTACCTGCACGGCTTCAACTACGGCGCTGGCCAACAGGGCCTGCAGTTTTCCTACATGCTGCAGCTCACCCGCGGCGTGGGAGCATCCGTGCGCGGTGACGCGCTCAAGACCCAGTCACGTCTCAACCCCGCAGTGCACGCTGAGAAGCCCATGCCGGTGGTGAGCCCCAACGCCAAAGGCAGCATTTTCCGCGGCGTCAGCAGCGACGGCATTACCCGTCAGGGTGTCGGTGCCGGCGAGGAGGGCCGCACCTTCCGGGTGGAAGTCACCGGCTTCAACAACTATCGCCTGCACAAGCGCAGCAACCGAGTGCTGTTCGTGCCCTTCAACAAGCTGTTGCAGGTGCAGCAGCAGGTGCAACGCCAGGGTGGACGCATCGCCAGCCTCACCCCGGTCAACTGATCTCCTTCCGCAACTCCTTTCCACCCACAAGCCATGAAGGTTTCCGCAGGCACCCGAGGCACCAGCTTCAACAGCGGCCGCCAGGTCACGTTCACGGTGACCGGCATGAACAACAACGACTACTCCCGCACGGCGGACCTGGTGATGAACGTGCCCTACACCCGCATGAACGAAACCATGCGAATGGTGCAGCGCATGGGCGGCAAGATCACGGGCGTGAGCGTGAGCGGCGGTGATCTCGAGGCCAAGCAGCCTGCCCCGGCCCGCAAGAAGGCCGCCAGGAAAACAGAAGGGTGAAACGGGAGCAGGCCCGGCCCTGCCCCCGCATCCCCGAGGCCGCCCTTTCCCAGGGGCGGCTTTTTTATGGCCAGCGAACGGCAGCCGTCGGCAGTCGGAGCCCCCGATCGGCGGCCCCGGAAATCCACCGCAGATCGCCCGTGGCGCAAGGGCTCTCAAGCCATGACTGTTTGTTAACGGCCCCTCATCCAGAGCCAATAAAGGCCAAGAATGGCCTGGTCAAGTTGACGAGTGCCTGGCGGCAGCTGGGCGAACCAACCTGGCGCCCTATCCACCCTCCCCGACTCCCCGTCGAGAACAGGAGCTCCTCAATGTTCGACGCCTTCACCAAGGTCGTTGCGCAGGCTGATGCCCGCGGCGAATTCATCAACGCTGGTCAGATCGACGCCCTCGC
>Ga0164292_10001209_pt1 | contig 20732 bp, 17 predicted proteins | sample GEODES117metaG_FD_111486 | JGI IMG/M metagenome (GOLD analysis project Ga0164292, IMG submission 111486) | Eutrophic lake water microbial communities from Lake Mendota, Wisconsin, USA - GEODES117 metaG | ecosystem: Environmental > Aquatic > Freshwater > Lake | place: USA: Lake Mendota...
AGCATCATGATATTGGAGAAACAGAAGCCGGCGATACCGATCTTGAAGATATGGGTGCGACTGATCTTTTTTTCTTTTTTCTTTTCGCCGTCGTTCAGCGTGATATATGGCTCATAGCCGGTGAAGGCGAGAAGTTCCACAACCTGACGTAGCGAAATCTTTGACTCATCGTAGGCGATGAAGATCTCTTTTCGTTGAAAATTGGTTTTAGATGAAATGATAGCGGGATTGATGCGGCCCAGATTTTCCAATAACCATATGCAACTGGCACAATGCATGGATGGCAGGTAAAACTGAACATGGGCCTGCGTTTTGTCACGGAAGCGAAGAAGTTTGAGAATCACTTCATCATTGTCGAGGTACCCAAAACGGTTATCGGCAAAACGACCTTTTGCTTTGATCCCGGGGGTTTTGTCAAGCTCGTAGTAATTACACAGACCGTTTTCATTCAGTAGTAGAAAGACCTGTTTACAGCCTTCGCAGCAAAAAGACTTCTCTTCGATGTTGATCGAATGATCGCAGGATTCTCCGCAGTGATAACAAGGACGCTGCATCATACGGAAGCCACGTAGTTTAGGTAGTTACATTTGATTTCAACGAAGTTCCTTTCCACGTCTTTGATGCGGCTCCGTAGTATATTCTGGCTGTTGAAGGTGTCGATAGAAAAAGGGTCCTGGTTTTTCCGCTTGCGCTCGGTGATCAGGTAAAGCTGTTGTTTTTCCAGCTCCTTCGTCAGTTCTGCCATCAATTTCTGCTGTTCCTGCATTTCATGTTTGAGGTGCGTGAACACACGGTTGCTGTCTTCCTGCAGCCTTTTATCCTGCACGATATTGGTTACCAGGGCATCCAGTATGGGGAGCTCCACTTTCTGCCGCCTGATCATATCGTCCCAGGCGTCATTTTCTTTGATGAAAAGTTCCAATATCCTGTAATCCATAAAAAAGGCTGTTACATTACCTAAATACAAAGATGAAGGGAATCTGTGCCCGGGACAATGACTTTCATCATCTGCAGAGATGACAAAGAGATTGGCGAATACTCGGATTGACGGATTGAAAGACGACTATCTGTCAATCCGTAATTGATTGTTGTGGAAGTAGTGGAAAGAATCCGCCAATTCGCTAATCCGCCAATCCGCCAATACGTTAATTCGCCAATTGGTCCAGCGGATTCGCCTTTTTGTGGGAAAGCCCAAACCGGGTGATGCATTTTTTGATCAGGTCAACCGCTTCTTCTACAGAATCGGTGATCAGGAAGAGCTCGAGGTCATCTTCCGCAATGGTTTTATTGACCAGCATCAGGTTAATGTGCTGCATAAGCTCGGCGTGTTAGTCTTTGGAGAGAATAATTACGGGGAAGTCCTTGATCTTTCCGGTCTGAATCAGGGTCATTGCTTCGAACATTTCGTCGAGCGTGCCAAATCCCCCGGGCATGATCACAAAAGCATAGGAGTACTTGACCAGAAGCGTTTTTCTGACGAAGAAATAATTGAAGTTGACGTATTCATCGAGATAGGGATTGTAATGTTGTTCCATGGGTAGTTTGATGTTGCAACCGACAGAACGCCCCCCCACATCTTTTGCGCCCCGGTTGGCGGCTTCCATGATGCCCGGACCTCCGCCCGTCATGATGGTAAAACCCAGTTTGGCGATCTCGGCGGAAAGATGCCTGGCCATCTCATAGTAGGGGTGATCTTCTTTAAATCGGGCCGAACCAAATACGGTTACGCAGGGTCCCACGAAATGCAGGACACGAAAGCCTCTGATGAATTCTAGCATCACTTTCACGGTGAATTTGAATTCGGTCCACCGGGAGCGTGGACCTTCCAGGAAATTTATTTCTGCTTTCGGATTAATTTTGCCAACCTCTTTTACATGGGTTGCTTCAGGTCTGCCATTCTCTGAGATCATACGTCAAAAGTTCTTTTCAAACCTACCTGATTTTTTGTTAATGGCAATACGCCAGATTACAACCTGGACGTATCCCGGCTGGTGGGGGCGGGGTCTTTCTGCAAATTCATGGGGTGGGGTCGGCTGATCTATTATTTTCATCTTGAGCATTTTTCCTACCATCATCTCCATATGCTTTTGTTTTTCCAGTTCATCATCTACTTCTTCAAAATGGCCCCACACGATGACGCTTTGCCAATTCACCAGGTTTTCAATCTCATCCACTTCAAAGCATACCTGCGGGCGGCTCCTCATCATATTGACCTTCGTTCCTTCAGTGGAATGCGCCAGGATATAATTGTTATGATACACGTAGTTAATGGGGATAACGTATACGGTTTCACCGTCTGAATAGCCCAACCTGCCCAGAACATTTCGCTCCAGCAGCGCTTCAATCTGCGTTTCGTTTAGATTTCCGATCATAGTACAATTGGCGAATTATCGAATTTTCGAATTAATGGCTAAGCTGCATAAAAATTAACTAATTCGCTAATCCGCCAATCCGTCCATCCGTCAATCCTATTGATGTGCCACAAAAACAGGGACCTTATGTGCCCTGATGATATCAGTCACATAGCTCTTTCTGAAAAGGGCAGATACTTCACTTCGGCCGAATGCACCGGTCACTAATATGGAGTGCTGATTTTGGGTAAGCCAGTTTTTCAGTTCCCGGGCATCTTCATGATTCAATTGCTCAATGCTGAGTGGATCATAATGACGGGCAGCCAGTTCATGGATGCGCTCTTTTTCGGGAAGTTCAGTTCCTTCTTCATGGAAAAGCATAGACCCCATCGTACAACACTCCGGGAACAGATAGGCGAATTGCTTAATGGCAAAAACAGAGGATTCTTTCCCATCATAGCTCAGGATCACTGACCTGGGCTCAATGAAATTTTCCGGCACCAGGAGCACGGGGCACTCTGATTCGTGCAGTGTGCGTTTCAAATATTCATTGGGCTGTTCTTTGTCGATATTCTCGTAGAATAGTTCGGAACTAATGATCAGGCAGTCTGCGAACCGGGTCTCCCTGATCAGCTCTGCCAGCGCAAACAGGTTGGTATCTTTATGTGTTGCGTATTCGATCTGGTGGGATTCGCAATAATCGCGGAATTTCGACATGGTGGATTCGATCATTTTGTCGTCATCATTTACCGGCATCGTAAAAACCGGGGCACCCATACCCATCCCACTGTAGCCAAGGAGTTCGCGATAGTCGACCGGACTGATAAAAACGCCAGTGATCATCAAGGGCACTCGCCCTTGAAGCCAGGTGGCCATACGCATAGCTCCTTCAGAGAAATGTAAGCCGTCAAAAGCTACTATGATTTTAAGCATAACTAAATTTTTATTGAATGTACGGGATGAATCGTGTACAACAGGTCTCTCAGCCGCCGGATCATATCTTTTTCCCGGGCGTTGGTGTGGTGGTACGACTCTGCAAGCCTGTCTGCCAGCAACATACAGATATTCCTCAGGTCATCGTCCATAATAGCCCAGTGTTCCTGTATGAATTCCGAAAATTCGTTGAACGCCTCGTTGGCAGTAAGGCCTGCGTCTTCAGCTGCTTCAAATTCAAACACCGTGTACCAGGCATCATTGGTTCCAAACTCGTCGGTATGACACTCCCGATGGGTAAGCCGGGTGGAAATAAGATGATACAATTCGTCCCGTTCCTGCCGGGTAATTACACTGTCGGCGTCAGCAACGGCATACAGAAGTTTGCCCATGGCTATATAAAACTGCCTGATATCCATATGAAATGTTTCAGGTATAAAGCAATGAAAAAACGCGGTAAAAAAGAATGAGGAAAATCATAAGGAATTGACGGATTATCGGATTGGCGAATTACTGTACAGATTGTCTTAATCCGCTAATCCGCCAATTCGCTAATCCGTTAATCCACTAATCGGCTCTTGCCCCAACGGGGCAAGAGCGGTGGGACTTTCTGTTTATAGCGCAAGTATTCCTCCCCGTACAGGTCGACCAGCTTCTTTTCTTCCAATGGAATGGCAAGTATGGTGTAAATGATGATCACCGCCGTGGCCATCGTAAAAGAGACGGATGGAAATGCGAGCAGCAGGCCGGTTAAAAAGATGAACGTACTTAGATAGAGCGGGTGCCTGACGATGCGGTGCAGCCCGCCTGTTTGCAGCGCAGGTTTCCTACCCTCGAAGAACAAGTCTGCAAACCCCTCTGGGGAAACCAGGTATTTTTTAAGACAGATGAAAATTCCTGCTATGCCGGCGAGTACGACAAGGAAAGCGGGTATGCGGGTATATAAGGTAGGCTTCCAAAGCGGCAGGGAAGGGATTTTGAGCTGCCAGAAAATCAGCAAGGCCAGTAAGATCAATGCCAAAAGGCTATACATCAATCGATAGTACCGGAACCCCCCACCCAATACCTGCCGGAATTTATCCTTGACCCGGGCCGTAGCCAGAAGGCTATGGAGGAAACCATAGGCCACCCACGCAAGCGTTAGCAAAAGATGTGAACGGGCCATTCAACTAAATTAGGTTTTTAAGTGTTCTTACGGTTAGATTTGCTGGCTTACTTCAACAAGCGCTGAGGCTTGTTCAAAAAGCCATTACCTTTGCTCCCATTGAATTTTATTATATGACTTGGTTGTATTTCATACTTGTGTTGACCGCTACCTTCCTGATCATGGAAGCAGTGACCTGGGCTACCCACAAATGGGTGATGCATGGATTCCTTTGGTATCTCCATCGCGATCATCATCAGGTAGAACCCGGATTTTTTGAAAAGAATGATGCCTTCTTCGTGATCTTTGCTATCCCCAGTATGCTTTGCATCGCTTTCGGAACAACAGGTCAGGTGTGGTGGCTGCAGGCTATTGGTTTTGGGATCATGGCATATGGTTTCGCCTATTTTCTGGTGCACGATGTGATCATTCACCAGCGTTTCAAATGGTTTTCAAGGAGTAAGAACACGTATGTAAGGGCGATACGGTGGGCGCACAAAATGCACCACAAACACTTAAACAAAGAGCAAGGGGAAAGTTTTGGTATGCTCTATGTTCATCAGAAATACTGGGAGAAAGTCAGGCGCGATAAAAAACTCATGGCTGGAAAAAAAGTGGAATACGCCCCGGAGTTATGATTGTTTCTTCCTATGATTATATTATTGCGGGAATGGGATGTGCCGGGCTCAGCCTGGCCGTTCAGTTGTCTGAGGCCGGGCTGACCAAAGGCAGGAAGATCCTTTTAATTGATAAAGAACAGAAGAATCGGAACGACCGTACCTGGTGTTTTTGGGAAACGTCAGCGGGGCCTTTCGAGCCCATTGTATTTCGGCAATGGGAACAAGCCTGGTTCCACAGCCAGCAGTTTTCCGGTTTGCTCAGCCTCGCACCCTACTCATACAAAATGATCAGGGGAATTGATTTCTTCACTTACTGCCTTGGCAAAATAAGTGAAGACCCTGCTTTTGAGGTGATTTATGAACAGGTGGAGGCCGTTGGGAATGCCGAAGGGAAGGCGTTTTGTACGGCCGCAGGTAAAACCTATGCCGCCGATTTTCTGTTTAACAGTATCCTTTTTTCTAAACCTCAGGGTAAGGGCGAATACTATCTCTTGCAGCACTTTAAAGGGTGGATCGTTCGTACCGAACTTCCTTCTTTCAAAGTTGACCAGGCTACTTTGATGGATTTCAGGCCGGCTCAAAACCACGGTACCACCTTCGTTTATGTGATGCCCTTCACCCCTCATGAAGCGTTGATCGAATACACCCTGTTCACGGCTGACCTGCTTGATGATGGCGACTACAACCAGGGGCTGACAGACTATATTACCCGGATCATGGGTTTGGAGAACTGGGAGGTCAGGGATGAAGAGTCTGGGGTTATTCCCATGACCAACCATCGATTTAAAAGAAGGAATGGTTCTGTATTGAACATCGGTACCGCAGGCGGCAGAACCAAGGGCTCTTCGGGATATACCTTCCGGTTCATCCAGAAAGACACGGCAAATATTGTGCGATCACTGGCAAAAACCGGCAGTCCGTTCGCTGGTGGCTATGGGTATTCACGGTTTGACTGGTACGATAGCGTGCTGTTAAATATCCTTACCCATCGCACCCTCAACGGGGATTCCATTTTTACCGACCTGTTCAAAAAAAACGCTCCCGAAAGGATCCTCAAATTCCTCGATAATGAAACTTCGCTTACAGAGGAATTGAATATTCTCACGTCACTGCCCCAACTTCCTTTCATGAAAGCCGGAATCGAAGAAACTGCCAGAAAGATAAACCCCTTTTGATTTTTGGGGATTGACTTCTACATTGAATGCAAGGCCGAACTGGCTTTGTATTTGAGTGATCCTGTTTACACAAACATCAATGTTATGGTAGACAATAACAAGAAAGAGCCAGGGCAGCTCCTAGATCAGGGTTCGAAGAAAGACGAACAAAAAACAGGTGGCATTAAACAGGATCAAAAGAAGCACCCCAGGGTGATGGACAAAAAGAGCAATGAAAAAGATAGTAGCCGCGAACATCGTTTTTAAGAACAGTGAGCACATGTAAGGCCAATTACATGGCCGCTACAATGGCATCATTCATGTGATCGACAGGGTATTGTTGCCATAATATTTCGAAACAAAGACCACATGGTAAACAGGATGCTGCCTTTCGCAAAAAATCTTCTATCTATAAAACGTTTGAGCGGAGGGCTTTCTAATGAGCGTCTGCTTTTTTTATGCCCTTCTTCAATCGATTGAATCGTAGTGAAATAGTTTTTGGCTTAATTTCCCATCCTGCTCAAAAAAATTTTGTCATGAAATATACGCTGAAGCTTAGGTTCTTTCTGGTTTTATTGGTCAGCTTGTCACTGAATACGTATTCACAGGTGAGCATCATACCCAAACCGCAGGAAATGGTGCTGTCTTCGTCGAAAGACTCCTTTGTGGTGGTACCGCAAACGGTGATCGTAACGGGAACGGACCTCCTGCAACCCACTGCAGATTTTCTGACCACCTACATCAAAGAGCTTTATGGCGTTTCACTGAAATCCAGCAAGAAGCCGGTTAAGGGCAGGAATATTTCGCTGGCGGTGGTGGCAGGAAGTACCCCCGGTTCGTATACCCTGGATGTAAAAACGGATGGCATTAAGATCACCGGGGCAGATGAAACCGGCGTCTTTTATGGCATGCAAACGCTTTTGCAGTTACTACCCCCGGTCAGAATGGGATCACCCGTTCTACCGTTAGTGAGCGTGAAAGATGCGCCACGCTTCCAGTATCGCGGCGTGATGCTTGACGTAGGACGGCATTTTTTTCCCGTGAGTTTTGTAAAGAAGTATATCGACTTCCTCGCCCTGCATAAAATGAACTACCTCCACTGGCACTTGACAGAGGACCAGGGCTGGAGAATTGAGATCAAAAAGTATCCCGAATTGACCCAGATCGGTGGCTGGCGCAATGGTACCATTATCGGGCATCACCCGGGTACGGGAAACGACAATACAAAATACGGCGGCTTCTATACCCAGGAAGAAGTGAAAGACATCGTTCAGTATGCGGCTAAACGATATATTACTGTGGTTCCCGAAATCGAAATGCCGGGTCATGCTTCTGCAGCGATCGCAGCCATGCCTTCGTTAAGTTGTTTCCCCAACGAGCCTACTGATCTCGGAAAACATCCTTCGGCATTGAGCAGCAAGAGCCAAGGCAAATACGTACAGGAAACCTGGGGCGTGCATAACGATGTTTTCTGTGCAGGGAACGATAAGGTTTTTACCGTGTTGCAAGATGTGATCGATGAAGTGGTGGCCCTTTTCCCATCGAAATATTTTCACATCGGAGGTGACGAATGTCCTAAAGCAAACTGGAAAAGATGTCCCCGTTGCCAGGCGCGGATGAAGGCCAACAACCTCAAAGACGAGCATGAACTGCAGAGCTATTTCATTCAACGCATCGAAAAATATATCAATGGTAAGGGCAGGATCCTGATCGGATGGGATGAGATCCTGGAAGGTGGGCTTGCACCCAATGCCATGGTCATGAGCTGGAGGGGCGAAGCAGGTGGTATCGAAGCCGCCAAACAGGGCCATGATGTGATCATGACGCCTAACTCCCATATGTATATCGACCACTACCAGGGGAAGCCCTCGATGGAGCCACTGGCCATCGGCGGTTACCTGACGCTGGAGCGCGTGTATTCCTACGATCCCATTCCCGCTGCCCTCACGGCAGAGGAAGCTAAATACGTAAAGGGTGTTCAGGCGAACTTGTGGACCGAGTACGTGGAGTCGTCGGAAAAAGCGGAGTATATGTTGATGCCCCGTTTATCAGCCCTTTCCGAAGTAGCCTGGACCGCTTCCGCGCAAAAGAACTGGGATGATTTCAAGCAGCGGATGGAAACGCAATACAGGCGATTTGACGCGCACAATGTCAACTATGCAAGAAGTATTTACAATGTCCGCCAGTCTGTGGTGATCGACCAAACATTGAGCAAGGCCACGGTTAGCTTTGCCACAGATGCGCATGCTTCCGAGATCTATTATACCATTGATGGCAGGGACCCGGGTACAGCCTCGACATTGTACACCAAACCATTTGAAGTCAGGAGAACAGCTACCATCAAGGCAGCAGTTTTTGCTAACGGTAAACAAATGGGTAAAACAACTGTCCAGCATCTGGTGATCGAGTGACGGAGCGCTGGTAGTTATTTGTATTGATGGCTTATCATTCAGGAACGCGATTGATTCAATCAGTTAAACCCAAGCGATGTTGTATTACCTATTTACTATTGTAGCAGTACTTTGTTTGCCCGGAGTATCATCAGTAAAACCCATCACGGTAACGGTAGCCGCAACCGCTCCAACCCTTGCCTGGTCTGATGAGTTTGATCGTGCCGGAGCGCCAGACCCTACTAAATGGGGTTACGATATTGGCACGGGTGCTAATGGATGGGGGAATAATGAGTTGCAGTTTTATACGAACAGGCTGGAGAATGCCTATGTAGACAATGGTACGCTGAAAATCAAAGCCATCAAGGAAAATTTTTCGGGAAGCGCATACACTTCGGCACGGCTGTTGACAAAAGGGAAGTATGAGTTCAAGTATGGAAGGATCGAAATGAGGGCTAAGCTTCCTAAGGGTGTCGGAACCTGGCCTGCCTTCTGGGTACTTGGAGCAGACATCACTACCGTAGGTTGGCCCGCCTGCGGGGAGATCGACATTATGGAGCATAAGGGCTCCGACATGAACAGGATCAGCGCGGCGTTGCATTTTCCCGGCAACTCCGGAGCGAACCCTGTAGTGAACACTACGGTGATCACCAATGCGGCCACTGAATTCCATGTATATAAAGTGGAATGGTCAGCTACATCCCTGCAATTCTATGTGGACGACAGACTATATCATTCCATGGCGAACAGCACAAGCGTGCCCTTTAACAAAGATTTCTTTTTGCTGTTGAACCTCGCTATGGGCGGCGGATTCGGCGGACCAGTTGAGCCTGCATTCACCAGCGCGATCTATGAAATTGATTATGTAAGAGTGTACAGGTAGTCTTGATTTTTCAGGATCATTTGTCTTTTGGTTACGGCGATCTTCGGATCGCCGTTTTTTTGCGGCCAGCCTGATCGCTTAAGCCGTTCACAAGAGTATCAGCGCAGTCAACGGTTTGGGCTGAAAACAGAAATGAAGCAAACTGCCGGTTACTGATTATCCATTAAATTGTGTTGTATGATGAAAATAGAAGGACTTGTATCTGCAAGCTTTACGCCATTTTTCCCGGACCGTTCAGTGAATTATGGTATGATCCCCGAGATCGTAGAGAAGCTTATTACAGATGGACTCAGTGGCATTTTCGTTTGTGGCAGCAATGGCGAAGGCCCCAATATGTCGATCGACGAAAGGATGAAAGTAGCGCAGGCCTTTGTGAGCGCTGCTGATAAAAGGATCAAGGTTATTGTACATGTAGGTCACAGCAGTATTACTGAAGCCCAACAACTGGCTGCACATGCCTCCCGGATAGGCGCAGATGCCGTATCGGCGGTTGCTGCTTTCTATTTTAAACCCATCTCTGTTGAGAATCTGGCCGACTGTATGGCTGCCATTGCAAGTGCTTGTGCTGCTACTCCTTTTTACTATTACCATATCCCTATACTGACGGGTGTGGGAATGGATATGATCGAGTTTTTACGCATTTCAGAAACGCTGATCCCAAATCTCGCAGGTATTAAATACACGGCTACCACCCTCAATGAATACCAGTCTTGCCTGAATTATAAGAATGGCCGTTTCCAGATCCTCTATGGTTTCGATGAGTTGTTGTTGCCGGCACTGGCTGTTGGCGCTAAAGCAGCCATCGGAAGCACATACACTTTTGCGGCCCCGATCTACCTTGAAACAATGAAGTTGTTCTTCGCAGGAAAACTAGACGAGGCCCGGGAGAACCATGCCTTTATGGTTGAGGTCATCCGCAGGATGGTCAAACATCCACCTGTACCTGCCCAGAAAGCCATTATGAGAATGCTGGGCTGGGATATGGGGCCATCCAGACTGCCGCTGGTTAGTTTGTCGGACAAATCATATCAACAGCTTTATGATGATCTGAAAGAGATCTCATTTTTCGATAAAGTAACATCAAAGAATAAGGAAGCGGTCAACATATTTCCATAATCATGTTTAAAGAACAGCTAGCCCTGTTTTTCATTTTTTTTCTGGCCTTCACTCAATGCCGGAATATGCCACCTAAGCATGATTTTGAGTGGAGACAACTGGCTTCCATTCCGGATGGAGACGGTTTTGCAGGATCCTATACAGGGATCTCAGGCGGCGCACTGATCGTGGCTGGCGGGGCTAATTTCCCTGGTGATAAACGTCCCTGGACCCAGGGAACAAAAACCTGGCATAATAAAGTCTTTGTTCTTGAAAAGCCGGAAGGGCAGTGGAGAGAGATCGGGCAGTTGCATCGGCCTATGGGCTACGGTGTTTCGCTGAGTTACCAAGACGCGGTGATATGTGTGGGCGGAGGCGATGCGCAACATAACTATTCAGATGTTTTTTCCCTGACTTATTCAAACGGCAGTATGCACACTGAAACGCTACCGTCCCTGCCCATGGTACTTGTTAATGCATGTGGGGCCATTGCTAATGATGTGTTGTATGTCATGGGTGGAATCAAAACGCCAGCAGGGCTTACCGAGAATGTGTTCTTTAGTATGGTCTTAGATACATCAGTTAGAAAATGGCATAACCTTGAGCCCCTTCCAGGGCAAACAAGGATGCTTTCTGCCGCAGGTTCATTCGATGGAAAAGTCTACATGTTCGGCGGTGTTCATCTTTCAAAAGCAGACGACAGCACCATCATACGTACGTATCTGAAGGATTGCTGGGTTTATGAGCCGGGAAAGTCATGGAAACAGATCGCTGACCTGCCCCACCCACTGGCAGCAGCGCCGTCTCCAGCCTTCAATGCCGGATCCAACTTAGTGCTCGTTGGCGGCGACGATGGTCATTTGGCCACCCGCACGCTGAAGTTGAAAGATGAGCATCCCGGATTCAGATCAGAGATTTTATCGTACAATACTGGAGAAGATCTTTGGGTATCGGTGGGGAGGTTTCCCGTTGAGATAAAGAGCGATGCTGATATCCGTCCGCATGCCAGCATTTATGCGCCTGTGACTACACCCCTTGTAAATTGGGAAGGCAGTATGGTCATCGCTGGAGGTGAAGCAAGGCCCGCAGTAAGAACCAATAAGGTCTTTATGGCGGTCCCTCATTAGTCTTAATGAATAGACGTAAAAGTGTAACGACCGACTTGCATTATTTTAATAGGCCGGATTTAAATAACGAATGGTATTATATGTTAAACGGAGCTTTAATGACAAATAAAATGATGTCTCTTATTATGATCAGCCTGCTTGCCATGGTAACGGGATATCCCCAGGGCCTTAACCACCTTTTTAAAAGTGGTGATGATGGTTACGTATGTTATCGGATACCGGCCATCATCACAACCAATAAAGGGACAGTTTTAGCATTTGCGGAAGCCCGTAAAACCGGGTGTGGCGATGCAGGCGACATCGACCTAGTGGTAAAGCGGTCCTTCGATGGAGGTAAAACATGGTCGGGCATTTCCATGGTTTGGAATGATGGCGAGAATACCTGCGGCAACCCTGCACCGGTAGTAGACCGCAAAACGGGCGACATATATTTGCTTTCCACCTGGAACATGGGAACGGATCATGAGCCGGCCATCATCAATGGTACGAGTAATGATACGAGGCGAGTCTTTGTACTGTCTTCCAGTGACGATGGCAATACCTGGTCAACGGCCCGCGAAATCACAAAAGATGTGAAGAAGCCCGACTGGACTTGGTATGCAACCGGTCCTTGCAACGGCATTCAGGTGAGATCGAAAAAATATAAGGACAGGCTGGTCATCCCCTGCGATCATATAGAGGCTGGCACTAAAAAGTATTTCTCTCATTCCATCCACTCAGACGATCATGGAGCTACCTGGAAGTTGGGTGGTACAACGCCTTCAGATAAAGTAAATGAATGCACCGTGGCAGAATTGCCCAAAGGCAAACTGTTGCTGAACATGCGCAATTACACCAGTATACGGGTAAGGCAAACATCAACGAGTACGAACGGTGGTGAAACCTGGTCCGAGTTGCAGGGAGATACTACACTCATAGAGCCAGTTTGTCAGGGCAGCCTGATCTGGTACGATCACAAAGGCCGAAAACCTTTTCTTGCATTTTCCAATCCTGCCAATCAGAAGAGCAGGATCAATATGACGGTGCGGCTCTCTTACGACCAGGGTATAACCTGGGCTAAGAAACTGGTATTGTTCGAAGGTCCATCAGCCTATTCAAATCTTGTGACACTGCCCAATGGTAATCTGGCCTGTCTATACGAATCAGGTAATAAAAACCCTTATGAGGGTATCGTTTTCAGGGAGATTTCCTTTGATGAATTCAAATAGATTCTTCAGTCGGGAAGGCTCCTCAGGAAATCGTTTGTAAATAAATATTTTTGTTCACAGATGCAAACATCCACCGGCAGACCGCTGCATACACACCGCTTCAAAATCATGTATCCATGGGTGTTAGTAGCCCTGCTATGGGTAGTGGCCATGCTGAATTACCTCGACAGGCAGATGCTGGCTACCATGAGGCCATCCATGCAGGGCGATATTGAAGAACTACAACTCGCTGCTAATTTCGGTCGTTTGATGGCGGTTTTCCTGTGGGTCTATGGTATGATGAGCCCGTTTGCCGGAATGATCGCGGATAGGCTCAGTAAGAAATGGTTGATCGTGGTCAGTTTGTTTGTCTGGTCCGGCGTAACACTGGCCATGGGTTATGCAGAGACCTTCCACCAGTTGTATTGGTTACGTGCCCTGATGGGTGTAAGCGAAGCCGTTTATATCCCGGCATCCATGGCCCTGATCGCAGATTTTCATCCTCCAAAAACAAGGTCGCTGGCTATTGGTATTCACGTCACCGGCATTTACGTAGGACAGGGATTGGGGGGATTTGGAGCTACCATTGCAGGAGAGTTCTCCTGGAATACCGCGTTTCATTTTTTTGGATGGGTTGGGATCATCTATTCACTGGTGCTGGTGTTTTTCCTGCGGGACGATCATCATCATTATGTGGAAACTCCACCCGCTACTCAAACGGTAAGTAGCAAAGGTTCCATCTTCCGTGTTTTGGGCGTATTGTTCACCAATATCTCTTTCTGGGTCATACTGTTTTATTTTGCAGTGCCCGGTATCCCCGGTTGGGGAGTAAAGAATTGGCTGCCCACACTGCTCTCCCAAAAGTTGGGCATTGAAATGAGTTTGGCAGGCCCCATATCCACCATCACCATTTCTGCATCGTCTCTGCTGGGTGTACTGTTCGGCGGAATAATTTCAGACCGTTGGGCACGAAACAATATCAGGGGAAGGGTTTTTACCAGCGCCATCGGCCTGGCCCTGACCATACCCGCGATACTACTTATTGGGTATGGTTCAACGTTAGTACATCTCGTAACTGCGGCATTCTGTTTCGGTTTTGGATTCGGCATGTTCGATGCCAATAACATGCCCATACTCTGCCAGTTTGTTGCTTCAAAGTACCGGGCCACGGCCTACGGATTCATGAATATGATCGGCGTATTTGCCGGGGCCATGATCACAGAGTTTTTAGGTAAGTCCACCGACAATGGCAATCTGGGTGCCGATTTTGCTATGCTGGCAACGATCGTGGTGGCCGCTTTGCTGATCCAGTTGACGTTTCTCCGCCCAAAGCATAGCGACTTCACCTAATACCCGGGTTTGTTTTGTGGTATTTTTACTGGCTTTATTTTCCGGGATACACACACTAGAAGTTCTTTAGTCTCAGTATCTATACTTCTTTGACTCCCTTCATTCGAGCACAAACACAGTTTTTCATTACCACCTTCAGCTTTCCTCCTTGACGGTAAATCCTTTCAAATCATTGTCGGTGTACTGCATCCTGCTCGGATACCCAGAGAATAATGGAAGCATCGCATTCAGATGGCTAAAGCCATTGGTTGCAATACCATACCTGGTCACCAATGGCGGAAACCTTATCATGGTACAGTTGGCGAATGAGTACGGCAGTTTTACGAACGACCGGATATACAAAAACACTTCAGGATTAGTGGGTGAAGAACGGGATCAATGTGCCTTTCTATACCGCCGATGTTTCAAGAAATTTCATGATCGGGGCTGGGTTATTACCCGGGCATAACATATGTATTTATTTATCATGTGAAACATCAACCCTTTGTATCAACTTATAATTATATCGAGCCAGACAAGCTGGCAACGTTAACTTCGCCCCAGAATCTCTTACCTCTTCGAAATCCGCCAGTTTTTATTTAAATACATTTTTAAAAATTTCTTATGTCTTTCAATTTATTAGACCTTGTAAAAGGACAATTCAGTTCTGAACTCGTTAGCCAGGCTTCTTCATTTTTGGGGGAATCAGAGTCGAGTGTGTCAAAAGGCCTCGACGCGGTTATTCCTGCTGCCCTCTCCGGTATCCTTAAAAAAGTGGATGATGGAGATACCAGTTCATTGGTTAACCTGTCGAAAACTGCTTATGAAAGCGGGATCCTAAACAACCTCTCCGGGGCATTCAGTTCCGCGGGCGGTGGTGTGCCTTCAATTGGTCCAAGTCTGATTACCGGCCTGTTGGGCGACAATTTTGGTGGTATCGCCAACGCGGTTTCTTCATTTGCCGGATTGAAAGGCTCTACTACGTCTTCCCTTTTCGGAGCTGTTGTTCCTGCCGCACTTGCTATGGTAGGAAAATATGCGAAAGACAATAATGCAGCACCGGCTGCGATTGCCTCTTTACTGTCCAGCCAAAAATCTTCCATTCTTTCTGCCGTACCGGCAGGACTGAATCTTGGGAAGTTTTTTGAAACACCAAAGAAAGTGGAACATCATCATCATGTTCGTCCAGCTGCTCCTGTAGTTGAGGAGAAGAAGAGCAATATGCTTTGGTACATTCTGGCTGGACTTGGACTTCTGGCCTTGATGACCTTCCTTTTCAGAGGATGCCTCGATACAAACAAAGAAGCTGTAGTTCCTGCAGTAGTTACTGACTCCACCGTTGTTGAGAGAACAGAGGTGGTTGTACCAACAAAAGAATCTTTGAAAGTTACCCTTCCTAATGGTGTCACACTTGACGCTTATAAAGGTGGTATTGAAGACCTCTTGGTTTCATTTCTCCAAGATGCCAATGCTAAGCCCGGAAATGATAATTGGTTCGACTTTTCAGATCTTAATTTCAAATTCGGAACTTCTGAGATTGAACCAGCAAGCCGTAAGGAAGTAGATAATATTTCCGAGATCCTTAAGGCTTTCCCAAATGCTAAGATCAAGATCGGCGGATATACCGATAAGGTAGGTGATGAAGCAGCGAATAAGAAACTGTCGGGCGAAAGAGCTTCTGCCGTTGCTGCAGCGCTTAAAGACCTGGGTGTTGGTGGCCAGATCGAAGGATCGGAAGGCTACGGCTCCGAGTTTGCAAAGTTTCCTGCTAGTGCATCTGAGGAAGACAGGATTAAAGACAGGCGAGTGTCTGTTAGCGTAAGATCTAAGTAAGTAGTATCGATAGTGATTGTGCAGACCGCTAAGCCTCGAGCTTAGCGGTCTTTTTTTGGACCCGTCATGAATCCACCTCGTTTAGTGAAACCAATAGTTCTGGCATCGATACAGCGATAAGTTGAGCGGGGATATTGAAATTGCCATTAAAAATTGCGGAAGCCATCGATCCTGTTTACTTTCACTATATGAGAGGAAGTAGTTATATCATCAGCAGGATCGCACTATTTTTTTTATTGAATTACTCCGCAGCCCATGCACAGGTAAATTCAACCGCGTCAAAACCACAGTGGACCCGAAAGGCCAATGGAGTATGGTTGGTCACAGCAGGAAAGCCGGAAAGCTTTAACCTGACCAGTCATCTAAAATTAACGCCCAGATTCCCCGCGATCAACGCTATGCCCGATGCCCCGGTGCCTATCAAACAGGGGGAATTGAAAATAGAATTGCACGATGGAAAGACCTATATCCGTTTTCCGCTGGATAAGGGGGAGAAAATTTTCGGACTGGGCCTGAACTTCAAAACGGTTGAACAGCGCGGTCGGATTCTACGGCTGCATATGGATCATTACGATGGGATAGATAATGGCCGCAACCATGCACCGGTTCCATTTTTTGTATCGTCTAAAGGTTATGGCGCATTTATCAATACAGCCCGATATATTGACGTGTATGTGGGTACCGGCGTACGGAAAGACAGCAAGAATCCGCCGAAAGTATATGACCGAAATACAGATAAGGAGTGGACGGCAGAGCCGTACTCCGACAATCTTGAGATCCTCGTTCCTGCCCAGGGCATCGAGATCGTACTGTTTTCGGGACCCTCCATGTTAGACGCGGTGAGGAAATTCAACCTGTATAATGGCGGCGGCACATTGCCCCCAAAATGGGGCCTGGGCTTCTGGCAACGCGTACCCACAAAATCTACTGAAGCAGATGTAAATGCGGAAGTAGCAGAATTTAAGAAAAGAGATTTCCCGCTTTCAGTGATCGGCCTCGAACCCGGATGGATGACCGCCAGTTACCCCTGTACCTACGAATGGGACAAGTCGCGCTTTCCTAATCCTTCAGCCTTTGTTCAGCATCTGCAGCTTCAACATATCCAGACCAATGTATGGATAAACCCGGGGGTGGCGCCCAGCTCATCGGTCTATAAACCGATAGCGCCATTTACTGCATCGCATACGGAGTGGAATGGGATCGTACCGGATTACTCCATGCCCGAAGCCGTTAAGATCATGACGGCGCACCTGAAGAAAAATGTGCTGGACGTGGGTGTCAGTGGATTTAAAATGGATGAGAACGATGGCTACGATAACTGGCTATGGCCAGACGTTGCCAGGTTTCCATCAGGTCGTTCTGCAGAGCAACTCCGACAAACCTATGGCGCCTTGCAGCAGCGATTCACATTAGATATGTACAAGAAACAGAACCTGCGAACCTATGGGCTCGTTCGTGCATCAAACGCAGGCACGGTTTCATTTCCATATGTGTTGTATAACGATTATTACGAGCACCGCGATTTTATCACCGCGCTCGTCAATAGTTCTTTCATCGGGGTATTGTGGACGCCTGAAGTGCGGGCATCAAAAACTTCCGAGGAATGGCTTCGCCGAATGCAGACCGTTTGTTTTTCACCCCTCGCAATGATCAACGCCTGGGCCGATGGAACCAAGCCCTGGTCTTTCCCCGATGTTGCCGATGATGTGAAAGCCATTGCCGACCTCCGGATGCAGCTCATCCCTTATCTCTATTCATCATATGCGGATTATGCTTTTTACGGAACTCCGCCCATACGTGCCATGAATTTGGAAGAAGGTTACCAGGTGGATGCACTGGAAGAAAAAGGGAAATTAGATGCCACCGAAAATCCATATGCGATTGCGCTACGCAAAGAAGTGAAGGACCAGTTTATGGTGGGTGAACATTTGTTGATCGCGCCATTGTTTGCAACACAAACATCACGCTCAGTAGTGCTGCCAAAAGGGAAATGGTATGATTTCTATACCGGCAAACTCGCTGGAGAAGGTGAGATCATACAGGTGAGCCCCGGTCTTAGCCGCATCCCGGTGTTTGTAAAGGATGGCGGAATTATCCCCATGTATAAAGAGGCTGTGCAGCTCGACGGCAAAAAATACCCCCTGGAGATCCGCTACTATGGATCCAAAGCCTCTTCCTTCAGTCTTTACGATGACGATGGCAAATCATTCAATTACGAGAAGGGTGAATATATCCGGATCGCGCTTTCAGTTTCATCAGAAAGATCAGGGAAGGCTGAGGTTCCTAAAGGGAAGCAGTCGTGGTCGTACACCGATTATAACTTCCGTTTCATGACCGAGTAAAGATTTAATGATAATTTCAGTACCCATTCATTGACGCCAAACACATACAAGTCATCATGGTCAGAGTCATTTCTTTTATTGTTGTTGCAGCCCTCGTGCTGACCGTAGTATCGTACACAAGACCGGAATACGGATTTAACGCAAGGCAGTTCAGCACCGATACGGTGATCACTGATCAGCGCCTGCCGGAAAACGCATTAAAGGGGCTTGATGTCGCCTATGGATTGAAAGTGCAGCTCATGGCCACGGAACCCATGCTGAAAAATCCCACCAATATCGACGTGGATGAGAAAGGGCGAATCTGGGTGATCGAGGCATACAATTACCGCCCGGGTATCAACGGGAATCCAACGAATGCTGAAGGTGATCGTATCATGATCCTTGAAGACAAAGACGGCGACGCGAAAGTGGACGATGCCAAAGTATTCTACCAGGGTCCTGAATTAAATGCGCCATTGGGTATTGCGGTATTGGGCAAGAAAGTAATTGTTGCTCAAAGTCCTTACATCTGGGCTTTTTACGACGATAACGGGGATGATAAAGCAGACCGTAAAGAGATCATGTTCCAGGGTATCCAGGGCGAGCAGCACGATCACGGGGCCCATGCCTTTACATTCGGGCCAGATGGAAAACTATATTTCAATGTAGGCAATGAGGGCAAGACGCTAAAAGATAAGAACGGTAAAGTGGTGTTGGATCAGGATGGGGATGAGATCGGTCCTGCTAAATACAAACAGGGAATGGTGTTCCGTTGCGATCCGGATGGATCTAATGTGGAATGCCTGGGTGATAATTTCAGAAATCCGTTTGAAGTAGCCGTTGACAGTTATGGTACGATGTGGCAGAGCGACAATGATGACGATGGAAACAAGGGTACGCGCATCAACTATGTAATGCCTTATGGTAACTATGGATACTCCAATGAAATGACGGGGGCATCCTGGTCCGCTACCCGCACCAATATGGAAGATTCGATCCCTTTCCGGCATTGGCATTTGAATGATCCGGGTTCCATTCCCAATGTGCTTCAAACCGGAGCGGGTTCACCAACCGGAATACTCGTGTATGAAGGAAAATTACTGCCCGAAGCCTTTCAACATCAATTGATCCATGCCGATGCTGGTCCGAATGTAGTACGCGCATACACCGTGAAAAATCAGGGCGCAGGTTATTCAGCCAGCATCATCAACATCCTGAAAGGCGAAAAGGATAAATGGTTTCGCCCGGCCGATCTGTGTATAGCGCCTGACGGTTCACTTATTGTGGCCGATTGGTATGATCCCGGCGTAGGTGGGCACCAGGCGGGTGATCAGTCGAGGGGCCGAATTTATCGCGTGGCTCCCGCAGATGCTGCTGCTTATAAAGTTCCTGCAATGGACCTGTCAACACCGGCAGGAGCTGTTCTCGCTCTGCAGAATCCAAATCTGTCCGTGCGATTTCATGCATATAATGCCCTGCAGGGTTTCGGAAAAAAATCGGTTGTCCCTTTGGAGAAGTTATGGCGGTCGGGATCGGACCCGGCTATGCGTGCGCGGGCATTCTGGGCCCTGGTGACGATGGCCGATGTAAAGGCGGAGAAATATATTAAGCAGGCACAAAAAGAAAGCGATCCCAATTTGCGCGTGCTGGCGATCAGGGCAGTAAAGCGTTTCAAGGGCGATCTGGCCCCAGTTGTAAATGCCATGAAGAACGATGCAGATCCTTTAGTTAGAAGGGAGTGTGCGCTGGCGCTGCATCATCTCAAATCCCCCGATGCACCAAAGCTATGGGCTGAGCTCGCGGCGAAGCATGATGGGCAAGACAGGTGGTATCTCGAGGCCCTGGGTATCGGAGCAGATGCGCAGTGGGATAGTTATTTCGCGGCCTTTAAGGCTTTGGTTAAAGATCCTTTGAGTACTGCCGGAGGCAGGGATATGGTGTGGCGGGCCAGAACGGATGCGGCTGTTCCGTATTTGTCGGCCTTAGCTACAGATGCTTCCCAGCCCTTGAGCAGCAGGCTCAGGTATTTTCGCGCTTTTGATTTCAACACCGGGGCTGCTGCCAATACGGCGTTGTTGAAGATCATCGAGGACAATAAAACGAACGACATCGCTTTGAATAAACTCGCGCTATACTCATTGAATAGCCAGACCATAAATCAATCCGCCACGGCACAAAAGGCGCTGAAGCAAGTGTTGGATGATGTCTATCCTACGCAGCAGTACCTCGATCTGGTAGGTCGTTTTGACTTGAAATCGGAGAATGCAAGATTACTTGACATGGCCATTAGTAAGAATGGGAATGATCTCGGCACGTCGGCCAGCAGGTTGTTGTTGTCGGCCGGTGGAGCTGATCTGATATGGAA
>Ga0164292_10001210_pt1 | contig 20718 bp, 19 predicted proteins | sample GEODES117metaG_FD_111486 | JGI IMG/M metagenome (GOLD analysis project Ga0164292, IMG submission 111486) | Eutrophic lake water microbial communities from Lake Mendota, Wisconsin, USA - GEODES117 metaG | ecosystem: Environmental > Aquatic > Freshwater > Lake | place: USA: Lake Mendota...
CTTAAGATGTTGATTATTATATAATCGTTTCGAGTTCGAATACCCCAGAGACGGATTGGCATGATTTTACCTCTCTGCCCATCTCGCTTCCTGCCACGTAGCGCAAATGCTGACCATTCGGTCCTCCAAATGTGTCCTCTAATGACATATTAGAAGTAGGCGGAATTTGCCGGGCGGCCCACTTCAGCTATAAGACATTCAATTGGGTGCCAAGAATTAGGTCCAAAAAACATGTCTCCATTGGGCATTGAGGATAAATATTGTCACATTCTCGCGGTGCCGCCCGAGCTTTGGCCGGCCCGTGATGCAGCGATTGATTTTGCGCTGAATGGCGGAGTGGCTCCCGCGGGCATGTCTCTCCTAGAAGACTGGTTTTCTAATGATTTTGGCGTCTTCGAGAATACGCACAGCGAAACTGCTGCCACGCAGTTCGACCCTGGTCTCAGGTTAGCAGAGCGAAGCCTATACGGCGCCTGTGACAGTGAGCTTCGAGATCGCCTTGGCCTCGAAGAGGATGACCCGATCACAGATACAATGCGGACCGGCTACACCCGCGATCTTCTCGAAGAAGACTGGTCACCATTTAACCCCATGATCGTTGGCATTGCGGCTCGGACTATCCAGAAGGCGAATGGCCAAGAGTGCCTGATAGGATATTTGGAGGTGTCAGCCGGTCAGGACGGAATTCATTGCGAATGGCAAGGTGTATTTGCGAACGAAGAGGTCTGGGAAACGTACCTGATTAAAAGTGGCATTCACCGCTTCAATGAACCGAATGATATCCCTGATAATGTGCTTCTAGAAATTTATCATAACAATAACTGTTGAATGGCGCAGTACTGGGAAGGAATTTTTTCTCACAAAAATCTAATCAGCGGCTGACAAGAAACTCGCCATGGCCACCATCGCCCAGGTGTCTTGGGCACAATATTTCCTCAAGCCTTGGCCAAGCAACACCCGTCTGTCGGCGGTCGTGTCCGGGCGGATGGCTTCGAGATAAGCTTCCTGCGCGCCAGTGCCGTCCTTCACATCAAGACTACTGTAGTCGAGGCTGGTAATGGTCGGCAGCACTGCCTTGATTGACCAGGACCCTCGTTGATCTCGGTGATACCAGTGGTTCCGGGTGACGGGCAGCAGATCGACGGTTCGCTGCGCCATATCAAGCAAGCCGTCCTGCAGGTCTGGAAAGATTGCAGCCAACTCGCGCAGCACACCTTTCTCGAAAGGCGCATTGTAGGCAATGATCGTGGCGCCAGCTGGAATTGCTGCCACCAGCGCCTCGGCGCATGAACGCCGTGGGTCGGCACCATCGAGGCTCAAGAACTCGCGGTGGGCTAAAGCACCGTCCGCTTCCTCGATATGAACCGAGAACTGGAAGGGAACCTGCTGATACGGCCGCGTGCCGATCCAGCGGGGGACCGCAAACGCGATCGTTTCAAAATCCAGCCAAGCGCGCGGATAAGTCCATTTTGCCATTGCCTGGCGTGCGCCTTCGACGTCGTGGTCGGGCACTCCGCTTCGGGTGGCCCGGACTATCCGTGCGTGCTTTTCGGGAAGCGCTGCTTCGTCCAAATCCAACAGGTCAGTAACGCCTTTGGCGAGCCATGGTTTTCCAGCACCGTTGGGGAAAATCGTGACGGGCCATTCGGGGCCAGGCGGCAGGTGGTTGGTACAATAACTGGAAAACTCGCAGGCAAACGGAACCGTGCAGTGATCACCGGGTGCGCGAACCGGTTCTTCCCCGGCCAGCGTCGCTCGAGCCTCGGCGACCACTTGCGGGCGCTGGGCAGCGATGGGGCGGACTAGCTCGAGCATTTCAGCATCTTCGAAGAGCCCGGTATAATCCCCCTCGTGCTCCAGCACGAAGGTGCGGCTCAGATGGCGCACGGCGGCTCCGGAGAGCTGTATGCCGACCTCTTCCATCACCCACACCTGCGTCGCCAGGTCACCGATGTGATACTCCTTGGGCCCGGTGCTGCTCTTAACTTCGGCTAGCTGCCACCGGCCTTCTCCATCACGCGACATGATGTCCGCCCTTATTAGGACGCCCTCGTGTTGAAACGTGGCTTCGAAAATTGGACCGGGGTGGTCTTGCTCGAGCAAATTGGCGGTGGTCTCGAGTGCTGCTGTAAGATTGGGCTCTGCCTCAACCATCACACCTTCCGGATGAAGCTCGCAGGCGACCGATCCGACGTCATTGCCGGCAGCAAGCCGGGCCTTCGATGAGCTGTCGGTAACACCGAGCTCAGGGCGGTGGACCGATAGCCACAGCCGCTTTGGGCATTGCTCAAACGCGGTGATGCGAGATTTGGAAAGCCCGTGGACTTTGCCCGCCTTGTTCGTATCACCTCGCACTTAGTTTTCCCATCGTCAGTTGAGTGTGCTGCTCGACGGAGGGCGCCCATAGTCGAGAACCGGTTCGGCATCGATTGGGCCACCTTCCATCGTCAGAGGCAGCCAAGTCTCAGCAAATTTGATTGCCATCTCTTGCCCATCATTGCTGAGTTTATCCAGGAGCTGGTCTCTCAACATTTCGGCGCCACGCCTATTTTGACCGTCCGGCAAATCACGGCAAGCCAAACATGCGAATTTTGCGGCCTCCAAAATGATGACCTCATCCTGAGCATCTTTAGCCAAAACGCGGGCCAGTCCATAATAGGCTGATGGCTGACCTCGTTCGGCTGCCCTCGTATAAAAATGAGCAGCAACCCGCGCGGACTGGGCACTGTCTATGCCGTTTTCGTAATAATCGCCGAGACTTATCATTGAGCCAGCATATCCGGCGCGTGCATTTTCCAAATAGATGGCTAAGGCCTCATCTGGGTCTGAATCCGCTCCCCACATGAGGCCCGTCGCCTCTTTGTGCCGGTTAATGAGCGCACTGAAAGTGTCGCCCACAACGCCCATTGTGCGCTTTGCCATGTCCTCGATCAGCCTGACATACATGTCCGCGACCACGAAGAATTCCTCGTTCGTCAGCCCATTGGGGCAATGGTGATCGAGTTTGACGCTGAGGCTGTAGCGGTCATGGTCAGTGGCCACAGACGCCTTTGCGTACCGCCAGTCGTGGTTGAAGCGGTTACAAACCATCAGAAAGCGCCTGGCGTCGTATGAGGAAAGGCCGCCCCAGCCGCCGTCGAACTGAATCGAGCGTGCTTCGCTCTCAGGGTCTGACATTGCTTCCGAGAAACCATAAATACTGAACTTGGTGCCATTCGTGGCACTTTCGACCCAGCACCACTCCTCGCCAATAATGACCTTTCCCCGGTAGCCCATCTCTTGCATCAACGAAGCAATGCGACTGACTGTTATGAGTTGACCCCCGGCCTCAGCGGTCTCGGTTGCGGGGGCGTCGTTGGCCTTGTTTTTTTCACGTCCAATTAGGGAGGAAATTTTATGGATGGGCACTTTGCATCTCCGAATTGAGGCAACGGGTGTGAGGCCGTTCGTCGCTGTAAATGAGCCTATCGATTGGCATCACAGCAGTGAAGGATTCTATCTTTTATCAATGCCATTTAAGGACACTCATGGGTAAGATGCGGTTGGTTGGTAAACCTCCTCCGGGCGAAGGCAGTCTCTAAGGCTAGAATGACAGAAAGCTGACATTTGAGGGGCGTTGCCTCCGCCAACCATCTCCACAACCAAGTCGAGGGGAGCATCAACGCCCGGGGCATATGCAATCCGCAGCAAGCACTCCTCCGCGCCTGTCCGTACCGCTCGGATGGCCGCTTTGCGGGCGGCATGCGCTCCAATGCGGTCGATATGGGTCCAGTGTTTACCCGAAAGAGCACCTCCTCCAATCGGTATCCGCGGGCCGTAGAAGTCGGCTACCAGTTTGCGGCCAGTCTGGCCGTTATCTCCGTCACTGCCGGCCTGGATCAATGGCCCGTTGGGATTGATCAGCAGTTCGATGCTGTCAAACGGAGCGAGCCAGCGGGCATCTGACGCTTGCAGCTTCGAATAAGCTTCCTGAAGGACGTTGCCGACCGCGCCAACGAAAGGCAGAAATTGCGCTCCCTCTCTCTGCTGAAGGGTAACCAGCAAGTGCTCGACCTGGAAACAGCCATTCTCCTCGCGGAGGCGCACAAGCACCTTGCCGTCCGGCCCATGACCGCCAAGCCGGCCTGTGCGACAAGACGCGAACAAGGCGTCGCGCAAGGCAAGCGCCAGGAAATGTTCCGGCGGCAGATAGGCTACCTTCGCATCGTATCCTGCCCAGCCAACGACAATGCTCTGATCGTTGACGTGGCTAGACCATAGCGTCGGGTCCCTAGTCTCGATGCATAGGGCAGAATGGATCCGGTACCTTGCGGCGTCGATCCAGTTATCTCGGCTCAAGCCAATCGATTGGCCGGCCTCGATTACGATCTGCGCCAGAGGCTTCTCGAACGGAGTGCGTGTCGCGACCCCGCCCGAAATCCACAACTGATCGGACCAAACGGCGACCTCAACCTGAGCATAAGCGTCGCGATCGATGCGCGTTGCCTCCTGCACAATGGCATCAGCAACGAGATCGCAAAACTTATCCGGATGCCCGGGCAAGACGGCTTCACTGAGACGGATCATGACGGGAGCCTCTTCAATTGCGTATAGGGAAGGCCTGCAGACTTGAGTTCGGCAGGTGAACCGTGGCGAGAGATGACAACGTGGATACGGCTGCGGCTGAGCGCATCCTTGACGAGTTGCGGATTGACCCGCTCGATGAAACCGTCGGTAACGATCACTGCCGCAGATGGGCGGTTGGCAATTACATGGCGCAGCACGCAGGCCATGCTGGTGCCCCCGGTTGTCCGAGTGATCAGGCGACCTCGGTCGATCCGCGCCGGCACCACTTCGTTGCTGAACGCCCAGAACGGACGCCGGACGTACGTCGATAGCCGCCCTAGCAGCGCGATCAGTCGCGGCATCTCTGCGTTCATTGATCCAGAGACATCGAGATAGACCTTCGCTGTCCCGGTTCTCTGCTTGCTTGCTATGATCCAGCGCGCCTGAGGCAAGATCGGGTCCCACGTGGCGCGGACGAATGCGCGCCGGTCTCGGGTGGACAAAACAGGGAGAAGCAGTTCTTCCTCCGAGTACTCGACCTTCTTTGCTGCGCGATCAGGCAGCAAATGTCGCTTGAGGATGGCGAGTGTCTCTCGCTCCCACTGCCGGATCACGCTTTTGCCTTCCGCCTCCAAGGCCGCAAGATGTGCGGCGTTGCCTGGGGGTTGGCTGCGCCAAATGCCCTGGCCGTTCATCTCGCGCAGCGCTTGCCGAAGGGCTTCCTCGATTTGCGGATGGATTTGCTTTCCGAGGTCCTGATGGTTCCCAAGCAATCCGTCGAAATGATCGGACGCCCCAAATTGACCAGCCGCACCTGACCGACCGGAGGTGGGATTTTGGCCCGCCGTACCTTCGCTCAAGAGGTCATCTGCCAGCTGCGCGATATCATCTGCTACCAAATTGCCGGCATATAGGCCCAACCAGGCGCGCCCAAAGGCGGTATCGGTGCCGCGGTTTCGAGCAAGAGAGGCAATTTCTTCGACCGTGTATGGCCGCAGCAGTCGCGTTATGCCCGTTGCCTCGGCGTAGTACTCGCTCATCAGTGATGACCAGTTGGGCCCGCAGGTCCGGTGGATGATCGCGTTGATTACCGCGTCGAACGCGATATGCCGCGCCTTGGTAAACGGAGCAGGCTGCTCGGTATGGCGCAGGAGCACATGCAAAAACTCATGGGTAATGACTGCTTTCACCTGCTCTTCGGTACGGCAATGGCGAGAGACGAAGTCCAGGTTTACCAATAGGCGGGGATGATCCTCGCAGGTCACTGCCAGCGTCGGAACGCTTTGCGAAAACGTGACGTCGAGTATCTTCAGGACCGCTCGCGCTGCGAACGGGTTCTCATCAATGAGCTCGTGATAGATGCTCAGAAAATAACGCTCGTTCACTGGTAGAAGCTCCTTGGATCATAGAGCTCCAGACACCGCGTCAAGCTGGCGTTGGTCCAAAGCACCGGCCGTGCGGGGTCGTAGATGGAAGCGGTCGCAAGGCCGAGGATGAGGGCGTCGCGAAGGATGGCTTCCAAGGGTGCCGTGCGCACATCCTTGGGCCTGAACTGCACCGGCGCAGCGCGCGCAAGCAGGCGCCCACCAGGGTGATCGAACAGGTCGCGCAGCTCCTCCGGCTCAGTGCAGCCAACCTCGGAAAGCAGGTCTTCCATAAAACCACGCACGGCGGTGCAGGAGCCAAAATCCAGCCCAACCTGCAGCACGAGCGGGATTTTAAGGAAGGGGTCGCGCTCACCCAGCACCGAACTGGAAAGGCGCTCCGAGTGCCTCCGGCTCATCGGCGCACCGGAATTCGTGCGCAGAGGATAACTGCTTTGGCCAAGGGTCATGGCAGCACCTGAGCGCGGAGCAGTGTGACGGCATCGTCAATGTCGACTTCGAGAGCACTTGGGTTTTTGATTTCGACGCGTGCTACAAGACAATGATAGAAGAACTGCCGGGCTCGTGAGAGCCGAGCGCCGTCGATCTTTGATAGAACTCGTGCAATGCGGGTCATCTCTTCGGGCTGTGCAGCGGCAGCGCCCGCGGGCTGGGCCCACGTGATCTCCCCATCGACCTCAAGAATGGCCGATGCGACCCGAGCAAGGTCATTGACACCTTCCGACCCGATTGGAAGATGCCCCGCCGATGCGGCTGGGTAGATTGCAAACGCAAAGGCTGCAGCCCTGTCTGGCCTTTCTTGCGCCAGCAATTGCGCCACTGCCTGACTGCCCGCGTCGGGTGACGGACACTTGTCGATCAGGATCTGGAACTTGCCTGCAATCCTAGGCTCCGCAAGGAAAGCGTGTACCCAGGCTTGCTCGTTGCTGTTCGCCGCATCCCAGGCGGCGCGGTGGGCTGCGAGCACGATCGCCTTGTCCGGCGTATGACCATAAGTCTGGTGCGGCAGGCTGCATTGCAGAATGGTGAGGAACACGCGTTCCGATACGGCCGCTGCCACGATCTCGGCTGCAAGCAGGCTGCGCGCAATCAGCCTGACCCGGCGGGGAGATATCCGGATGCCCGCCAACAAAAGGTTGTTGGCGGCGGATGTCGCATAGTCGAGGATCAGCTCTGGGCAGTGGTCAATGCGGGCACAAAAGCTGGTGCGCCATTCAGAAAGTGCCTCTGCCAAAACGCCGCCGTCATCGGCAATCCGGCCCTCGCCAGACGGCCTTGCAATGGCTCTGCGCTGTTCTTCGTCCAACTGGTCCCAGTCGGTTGCTGTCACGAACAGGCTGAACCGGTCGGCTAGCGCCGGATCGAGCGGCTCCGAGCCAATGTAATCGTCGTCACTGCTGCCCTGATCGATCGACGGCGGGTTCATAGCCGCCCAGCGGAAACGGAGCTTATCAAGCGCGATGCCCTGTATTCGCCGCTCGTGGATCAGCGCGAAAAGACGGTTCTGGTGTTCTGGCTTACAGCGGCTGATCTCATCGATCAGGACCGACTGGGCGGGCCACACCGTCGCGGGCGTCTCTAGAAAGCGCACCGCGCTTCCATCGGGCTCCGGATAGGGAAAGCCGACGAGGTCGTCGAATGAGATCAGCGAGGCATTGTAGTGCCGGTGCTCCAGCGCCAACGCTTCCGACAGGGAATTCAGGAGGTAAGTCTTGCCCGTTCCTGACTTGCCGATCAGCAGCAGCGGGTCCTCAGTGACCAGCGATGTTAGGATCGCAGTCTCGACCGCATCGAAGCCATATACCCCGAGCACCGGAAGATACCGCTTGACCCGTTCGGCTGGCGCGCTCTGAGCCGGCTTTGCGGTCCGTTTCTTGAATAGGGAAGTCATTGGTTGTCCTCTTCGGTTGAACCGAGGGGGCAGCCGCATCCCATGTCATGCCCGATTGGTTGCCCTTGGGCCGCATGCCGCCCTGGGGCGGAACCACCTTGCCCGGGTGGGCAGGTTGGCGGAGGCGTCAGCCTCACTCACTATGCTGATGTTCTTTTCGGCTCTCAGGCTTCCGGATGCCTCTGCGCATTAGTGCACCGGCCATCTGGGCCGACCGTCTCTACATCGAGCGGGTTGATCGGCCCGACCCTAACCCATCTAGTGAAGGCGCCGCTTCCCAGACAGATAATGCGCACTCGTACACCGCGAAAGGCAGCAAACCTGCCGCGCTTGTTTACTGGCACGTCGTACAAAAAGGACTGGCCCACTTGGTGAACCAGGTAAGTCCGAGGGTCGACTGTCCAACCAACATAACCGAACCAAGGGCTCATAACCTCAAGATCGTGCTGCAGGCGCCGCTTCTCTGACGTCCAGCTGCCGATCTCCTGGATGCGCTTGATCTTCTCCCCGAGCACGTCGTTGTACGTGTCGGGAAGCGCATGATCGAGTTGGATCAGGCTTGAGCCGTGGCAGGGAAAATATCCGGAAGTTAGCATGGCTGCCGCCCTTCACGGTGCAAAGGCTGAGCTAGCGCTTCGCCGTTGACACCTGTCTTTGCAAAATTATGCCTCATACCAACCTCCCATGTTTGCCCTTAGGCCTCGTCGTTGAGCCACCGATGCCGGAGTTGGCCGGTTGGCAGGGCAAAGCCCTTCTTGACGATGCGCAAACGTTAGCGTGTGCGACGCTTCTTGCAATGAAATTGATCTATCAGCCAGCCAAGTTTGCTCATGGTATGTCCTCATTTGACATACACGTGCTAGGCAGTGGTTCGACTTCTGTTAGATGCGGAGGTGGGCAACCGGCGACACGTTAGGGGGAAAAGTGAAGCATCCGATTTTTGTAGCAGCGGTGCTTTTGGCCTCGTCGCCAGTATGCGCACGAACGCCAACTGCTGACGTGATCCTGGATCAGGCCAATCATTATACGGTGAAAATTCGGCGCGTTACGTCAATCGGTCTCGGCGAGGACGATGGTACTTCGGCTAGTGCGACTGGGTTTCTGGTGGATCGAACCCGTGGGTGGATCCTGACGAACGCTCATGTTGCCAGTCGATCTCCAGCAACAATCACGGTGTCTTTCAAGGGGCACAAATATGTCCCAGCTCGCCGCGTATTTGTTGATCGGCTGACCGATGTGGCGGTCCTCGAGATTGATAAGGGTGCAATTCCTGCCGACGCGGTGACGGCAGATCTGGAGTGCATCCAGCCACCGAGAGTGGGCAATCCTGTGGCCATTTTTGGGCACCCTGGCGAGCTTTCTTACACCGCGACACGTGGCATCATCTCCAGCGTATCCTGGGTTTTTCCGACTGAAATCATTCAAAGTGATGCGACTATCAATGGAGGCAATTCAGGTGGACCGCTCATTGACCTCTCGACTGGCAAGATTGTTGGAATAGCGGCGGCCAGCTACCGGGACACGGATGACGACCATTCAACTGCGGTCTCTTTCTCTGAGCCGATCCGCCCTGTTTGCCAGATCCTCGATCTCCTCAAAGCGGGGCGCGATGCCCGTTACCGCCAGCTGCCGGCCGCATATGCGACGGCTGAAGATGATGATCGACCGATCGTGGCGACCGTCTTCGATCAAGCGTCGGGCCTCAAGGTCGGTGATCGCGTCATCGGAATCAACGGCCACAGGGACATCCGTAACTCGTCTGACCTAGCCAATAGGCTCCGGGGGGCTGGTGGTTTGGCTGATGTCATTGTTGATCGGGAAGGGCTGAAAGTCACCCTTAAGGCAGCCACGTTTGCGATGCCTGAGGTTACGGACAATCGCTCGATCGAGTTTTCGGGATTGGTGATCTCTAATCAATGGAAACTTGATAGTGCCGAATTCCAGCATGAGGCCTATCCTGTCATCGACTTCGTTCTTCCAGGGTCTCCTGCAGAGATGACCAAAGCTCATCCCAGCTATCATCTCGTTGCGGTAAACAACCAAAAATTCTCAGACCTCAGTAAGCTTTTGGACTATCTGAGCCGCCTGCCGATCGATCACGAAGTTAGTCTACTTCTCAAAGCCACTAGCTCAGCTAGTCAATTTTATCGGCAATATCATCTCGTCACGTTGCCCCGAGGCAAACCCCGTTGGCTGAAGGCTTCACAACCTTTTGTTGATTAAGCCGCCGAGAAGAGTGTCAAAAGGGGACACGGGTCTGGTTTTTGTGGGTGCACTCAATGGTCAGTTGTGGATCGGCGCCGAAGCGGGACCATCCGCTTATTCAGCACAGGCGCTTGAAGTTGTTCAAGAAACCCGTTCCTTACGGGGTCCCAATCGGCGCCGATAGGGACCCCGCATAACTTAAGATTTCACAACAATGGAAGATGCTTAGCGCGGATGTCATGGGTCCCGCATCAGCGCCTATCCACAAATCCAGTTCCGATAGATTGTAAAACACCGCGCCAAAAGCAGCTAGTATGATATCCGATTATCCCATAATACTCTGATTATTATTAATATTTTTGGCGCTCCGGTATAATTCCGCGCACGCCCCCTCGGGGATCTGCCATATCGTCAGCACGTCGGGGCATCAAATGGATGTGCGCATGTTCGATAGTTTGCCCGGCAGCTACCCCAGCATTAGTCCCAACATTGAAGCCGACGATTGAAGCGTCCCAGTTAGACAAAGCTTCTTTGAGTTTACCCACGAGGTCCCAAATTGCGTTCAATTCAGCCTGGTAAAGCTCAAAAATCGTTGGGACATGCCTGCGCGGTATGATCAAATGATGGCCTAGTGTTACAGGGAACAGGTCTCGGAAACCAACAGCCAATTCGTTGCTCGAAAATTCAGGAAATTGGATCCGATCGTTGTCGTAATAACAGAACGGGCATTCTTCAGACCTGACGCTGTAACTATCTCTGATAACGGAAAAATCCGTGTCATCTGCATTCCGCTTCTGAGTGTTACAAGTGACACACAAGATCTGCAGATTCCATGCGTCATTAGTTCCCCCCTTCTCACGAGGAATGATATGATCGATATGAAGTGGCTCTTCTTCATTCGACCGCCCGCATGCCTCACACCGGGTAGCCGCTCTCTTCATTATCTTGTAGCGACTACTACCAGAGAGAGGCGGAGCAATACCTCTATTTAGTAACGCTAGCTGCTCCTGTTTCTGCGATATGTGCTCAGCTAATTTCTGCTCACAAATTGCAATCAGAGAAAGTTTTTCCCACTCCTGCAGACCACTGACCTCATTAGTCAAGGAATAAGCAATTCCATCTTTTCTAATTATGCCATGCTTTAGAAGCGTTTTGGTTGGGTACCTTGCGACGACATCTTCATAGTATGATATCTGCCCCACATCGTTTTTCAAAACTTCCCGTGCAATCTGACGCCTTGAAGCAACGCCACCGCCCTCAAGGATACATTTTATGAGGATAGGCTGATAAGCGCCCGTCATGCTCATTTCATTTTTGAGAAACTCCTCCAAACGAAGGTAGGATTTCGATTTTTTTGTCATCTTGAAGTTCACACTCATCGATCGATAACGGGTCACTTCAGCGAAGAAATACGTGCAGCCACTTCAGACCAATCAGGCTCCTCGGAGGTATGCATCCACGACAGCCGAATAGCCCCGTTAATACGATCTTCCGAAAGCCCCATGGAGCTCAAAACGTGGCTTGGTTCATAGGTTGTGGAGGTGCAAGCTGACCCGTTGGATACGGCTATCAGGTCCTTCAGCACGAGCATCACAGCCTCAGAGTCAATGCCTGGGAAGCTGATATTCAGCGTCGACGGCACGACAAATTCCGCTGCGCCATTCACCACGCCACCGATCGGCTCCAAGGCCGATAAAATTCGACGCTTGATTTGCAAGCAGCTGGCCATTCGCTCAACTTCCTGAGAACCAGCCAGATCGCAAGCAACGCCAAACGCCGCAATGAGAGGAACTGGCAACGTACCGGGACGAAGGCCTCGTTCCTGACCCCCGCCAACCATCAATGGGGAGAGAGGCGGACGCTCACGGTCGCGCCGAGCAACCAGAGCGCCGATGCCCTTCGGGCCATAAATCTTATGACCACTGATGCTAATCAGCTGAATACGCTTGTGCTTGAGCGACTGCGTTGCCTTTCCGAAACCTTGTGCAGCGTCGACATGCAAAAATGCCTTATGCGCTTCTAGCCCATCAGCGATTGCTTCGATCGGCTGCAGCACACCCGTCTCGTTGTTCACATGCATCACAGAAACGAGGAGAGTGTCGTCGCGAACTGCAGCCAAAATGTCATCAGCTCTCACACGGCCCGTCTCATAGCAATCGACGAACGAGACATCAAAGCCCTGTTGCTGCAGCCGCTGAACCGGTTCGAGCACTGCTTTATGCTCAATTCGGGATGTGACGATATGCTTACGCCCGCTCTCTATGCCAAATGGGGACATACCCAAAATCGCGATATTATTGCTTTCAGTAGCGCCGCTGGTGAATAGCACTTCGTCCGCCCTCGCACCGATGGCATTAGCAACCTGGGCACGAGCTTCCTGCGTCGCACGCTTGGCAACAGCGCCAAATTCGTGAGTGCGGCTCCCTGCATTCCCGAAGTCCTCATCCAAGAATTGGATCAGCGCCTCTCGCGCAGCGGGATCCAAAGGGGTCGTGGCATTGCAATCGAAATATGCGGTCATAATCTAAGCGCTGTTTGTTTCCTATTTGACAAACAATGCCACATTGAGCAGGGTGCGTCCACCGGAAAATTGGAACGATAGACTCATATGGTATCGGGCTTTGAATATGTATTCCCTGCGATACGAGGCATCCAGGCGAACAGAGAATATTTCGTCTCGATGTGCCCACTGCGCCTTTTGCCGAAGGTGTTCCTCTTTAACGAAGACGAGATGATCCCAGAGCTTAGGGCTCAAAGGCAGTTGAATAAAGGGCGCCTACCGGAGATGGCGCGATATATCATTGGAAATCCAAATGATTATGTCTTCTCGGCCATCACGGCATCTATCGATGCCGAAGTGCAATTTGACGCCCTTTCCTCAGAAGGGGACGGCCAACGCATTGGGCAACTGCGCATCCCCATGTCGGCGCGCTTTGTCATCAATGACGGCCAGCACAGACGAGCCGCCATTGAAATGGCATTACGCGAGAATCCAGCAATCGGGGACGAGACAATTGCAGTCGTATTTTTCCTCGACCAAGGCCTCGCTAGATGCCAGCAGATGTTTGCGGACTTAAACCGCTATGCTATCCGCCCTTCGCGCTCGTTGGGCGTCCTTTACGATCATAGAGATGACAAATCTCAGCTCGCTAAGCTGGTGATCGGCAAATCACCGATGTTCCAGGGTGTTGTCGAAATGGAGCGGTCCACATTGTCCGCCCGATCAAGGCGTCTATTCACACTAAGTGCGATTTATACCGCCACAGGAGCCTTGCTTGCTAACGTCAACCTGGAGGGTAAAGAAGCTCGCGCAGCTTTGGCCGCTGAATTTTGGGAAGAAGTGGCACGATACATCCCTCAGTGGGCAGCCGTTCGCGATGCCAAGCTCTCGGCCGGTGAGGTCCGAGAAGACTTCATTCACTCACACGGCGTTGTGCTACAGGCACTCGGCCGCGCGGGAAACAGCCTATTTCACCACCGATCAGGCGATTGGAAACGATGCCTCGAGGGTCTCGCCACGATCGATTGGAGGCGCTCAAATAGTCGCCTATGGGAAGGGCGAGCCATGGTCGGAGGGCGCGTTTCTAAAGCGCAACAGAACGTCCTTCTGACCTCGGCGGCGATTAAAAAGCATCTAAAAATTGACCTCACAGCGGAAGAATTTCGCATGGAGGAAGCGTTCCACAAGGGTGAACATGTCCAGCACTGAAACAAGGCCGCAGCGTAAATCGGCGTTTAATGAACTGGGGTTTGAGGCGACGATTGCCGCACTTCTAGAGGAGGTGCGCACGATCTATCTTGCGGACGGGATACCCTGGGTGATCGGGTACTCTGGCGGGAAGGACTCCTCTGCGACCTTGCAGCTCGTTTGGCTTGCTCTCGAAGGCCTTCCTGCGGAGCAACGGGTCAAGCCGATCTATGTTATCAGCACAGACACACTGGTCGAAAACCCAATTGTAGCGGCTTGGGTTAACAAGTCCCTTGAACGAATGGATGAGTCCGCTCGGGATGCTGGCCTACCTCTGACTGCTCATCGGCTGACGCCTGAGGTCTCTAACACATTTTGGGTCAACCTGATTGGGCGCGGCTATCCAGCTCCGAGACCGCGTTTCCGTTGGTGCACTGAGCGTCTCAAAATCAACCCTTCGAACAAGTTCATCGGAGACGTTGTTAAGACTAATGGGGAAGCCATCGTCGTTCTTGGGACCAGAAAAGCTGAAAGCATTGCCCGTTCTCAGGTTATGGCACGCCTCGAGGCGAAGCAAATTCGAGACAAACTAAGCCCAAACACAACACTGCCCAACGCATACGTCTACAGCCCGATCTCTGAGTGGTCGAACGACGACGTTTGGACGTTCCTCATGCAGAGGAAAAACCCGTGGGGTTATAACAACAAGGATCTCTTGACCCTCTATCAGGGAGCCTCGGCGGACGGGGAGTGTCCGCTGGTAATTGACAGCACCACACCCAGCTGCGGCGACAGCCGATTTGGGTGCTGGGTATGCACCCTAGTAACACAAGATCGCTCCATGCAGGCAATGATCCAAAACGATGTGGAGAAGGAGTGGATGCAGCCACTGCTTGATCTACGAAACGAGCTGGATGTGCCAGACGATCGACATCTACGGGATTTCCGCCGCATGAATGGCAGTGTGCAGCTGTTCAACGATCAGCTGATTGCGGGCCCGTACACTCAAGCGAGCCGTGAAGCTTGGTTGGAAAAGCTGCTCTGTGCCCAAGTGCATGTGCAGGAAAATGGGCCTGAGGAGATGTCGAATTTTGAACTGATAACCCAGTCTGAACTTGAGGAGATCCGACGCATCTGGGTGGTTGAGAAGCATGAAATCGAAGACAGCCTACCCCGCATTTACGAGCGCGTACTGGGTAAACAATTCGTCGGCGTTCGTATCGACGACGGCACCATTTTTAGCGCAGAGGACATCGACCTACTAAGAGAGATCTGCGGGGATCAGATGCACTTCGAATTGTCGAGGCAGCTCCTTTCAATTGAACGAAAACATAGAGTTATGGCCAGACGAGCCGGGGTGTTCCAGGAACTTGAGAAAGCGATTTCAAAGGGTTTCTATGACAGTGTTGAGGACGCAGAAGATCGAGCACGTTCGATACAAGCCGTGAAGCAAGCTGGACTTATCGATACCTCCCAGGATCCGGAAAACATTGTATGATCCTCGATGAGTTAGTTCTTCACGATTTTGGCCAATACCGAGGCAGGAGCGCGATTGAGCTCACCCCACCCTCAGCCGAGCAGCCGATTGTGCTATTTGGTGGATTGAACGGTGCTGGCAAGACGACCCTTCTGGATGCTGTTCAGCTTTGCCTCTTTGGGCAATTGGCTCGGTGCTCCAATCGAGAGGGCGTACCATACGACCAGTATCTGTTGTCCTGCATTCATCGCGGTGCGGGAGCTGAAGGCGCGAGCATCGAGATTGCCTTTCGCCATATGACAGATGGACAGGAGGAGACCTACAATGTTCGCCGCTCTTGGCGGAGGACAGGGAAAGGGTGTCGAGAGCAACTGGAAGTCCTTCGCAATGGGGCATTCGATGCGGTCGCGACAGAAAATTGGGCCGAGCAGGTTGAGCAGTTTCTGCCGGCCAGAATCGCGCACCTTTTCCTGTTCGACGGTGAGAAGGTCGAAGGTTACGCCGACCCCAAAAGCTCAGCGGTACTTATAGAGACTGCGATCTACAATCTTCTAGGTTTGGATCTTGTCGAGAAACTTGATGCTGACCTACTCGTGATTGAGCGACGCAGGAAGTTAGAGGTTCGCGACGATGGAGACAAAGAGAAGATCAAATCGGCTGAATCCGAAAGGGATCGGATCCAAGACCTCGTGCAGACAACTCACCAGCGGGTCGCCGAACTAAATTCCAAGATTGGCCGCCTCACTGCTCGCAGGGAGGAGATTGAGGCAAAATTTCGTAAAGAAGGCGGCCACCTCTATGAGCAGCGCACTGCCATCGAGCTCGAGCACAAAGCAGCGGAACTGGAGCTGCGCGGCATCGAAAGAGACCTGCGCGACATCTCCGCTGGCGCCCTACCTTTCCTCATGGTCGCCCAGCTCCTGCATCAGGTTGCAGAACAGGCATCCAATGAGTTTGCCTCGAAAAACGCATCTGCAGTGAGCAAGCTCGTGAGCGAGCGCGACCAAAGATTGCTAGAATTCATCTCCGAAAAGCATCCCGATGATGCACTGATCAGTGACATCCGTAGTTTCTTAGCCTCAGACCAAGTGGCTTCACATACTGGCCCTGATGCAAAATATCTTGGAATGACGGAAAAGGGAGGGGCCTCACTAAAAGCATTGGTCGATGAAGAGCTGGAAGAAGCTCGCCACCGCGCTCAACCGAAGTTGGCCGAATTTCATAAATCGGACCTGGTCTTCGAAAATTCGAAGACCAGACTAGCAGCCATTCCGTCCATCGACGCCCTAGCGGAGCTAGAGCAACAAAGAGCAGAGCTGACCCAGCAGGTCTCGCTCTTGACAGGTGAGCACAACAGTGAGGCTAGCCAACTTGAGAGGCTCCGCCGAGAGCTCGAGCGTAAATGCAACGAGATCGAGCGCCTATACCAAGTTAAGGCGCAATCAGCATTCGACAAAGGCGACACGCATCGCGTCCTGCGCCATGCACAAAGGGTCCGAGACACGCTTACGAAGTTCAAGCAAGCGATGATCGGGCGACACCTGAAGCGTTTAGAGGCTTTGGTCCTGGACAGCTTCATCCAGCTTCTGAGGAAAAAGGCACTAGTAAGCGAACTGTCGATCAACCCGCATACCTTTGATTTAGAACTTAAAAACAGGAATGGGGAAACCATTACACCTGACCGCCTCTCGGCCGGCGAGCGTCAGCTCTTGGCAATCTCGGTCTTGTGGGGGTTGGCTCGTGCCTCAGGTCGGCCATTACCAATGATCGTCGATACTCCGCTGGGCCGATTGGACTCATCCCACCGTAGACGTCTGGTCTCACACTATTTCCCTCACGCGAGCCATCAAGTCATTTTGCTCTCAACTGATGAGGAGATCAGTGGTCGATACTATCAATCACTGATGCCTTACGTGGGGCGCTCATATCAGCTCGTCCATGACGAGGAGCTCGGTGGAACAGTGGTCAAACTTGGCTACTTCGAGGAGATACAGAATGTCCATTAAACACATTCGCTTTTCACAGGTAGCTAGGGATCAACTGAGCCGCCTGAAGAGGCACACTGGCATTGAACATATGAATGTCATTGCCCGGTGGGCACTTTGCGTTTCGCTGTCCGAGGAAATGCCTCCTCCCGAGACTAAAATTCCCGCAGACAGCAACCTTGAGATGACCTGGGAGGTTTTCGGCGGCAAACAAGGTGACACGCTACTTGCTCTCGTGAAGCAGCGCTGCGTGAATGATGGATTTGATCCGTTTTCCGAAGAGGTCGTTTACACTCAGTTTCGACTGCACGTGCATCGTGGCCTCGCTTATTTAGCAAGCGATCGAGCCATACGCAGTATTTCTGACTTGGTTAGCAAGGCGCTAAAGGCTGCGTGATGGGCGAAGTCCGGCGAGAAAGAAGGCGCTGTCCCGCGCAACTCTCTCTCGCCCGGTACGCCTTGCCATTGAAGATGGGCTGATTGAGCGTGACCTGACCCCCTGATTTCATCCAGCGGGGATTAGATCCGGGCCGTAGTTCCGCCGCTCGCTCATCCCCAGACTGGCCTGAAGATGGGCAACCGCTTCCCGCATCGCGGCAGGCGTCACCATTTTTTTGACAGCAGATCCTTCAATGCCGCGTTGTCCAGCATCGTGTCGGCCAGCAGCCGCTTGAGCTTGGTGTTCTCCTCCTCCAGCGCCCGAAGACGCTTGGCCTCCGACACCTCCAGGCCGCCAAACTTGGCCTTCCAGTTGTAGATCGTCGCCTCCGACACGCCGTGCCGACGGGCCAGCTCGCCCGTCTTTGCGCCAGCCTCGGCCTCCTTCAAAAGCCCGATGATCTGCTCTTCCGTAAACCTCGTTCGCTTCATCGTCCGTCCTCTCCAAGGGCCGAACTCTAATCCATCGTGGAGGAAAATCAGGGGGTCAGGTCAGCCTCAGAAAAGGGTGGGAGGAAACGCTCAAAAAAGCTGGCTACATTCTGAAGGGGCATCGGATGGTTAGGCTAAAAGATGCTGAAACCCGAACCCAACCGAGCAGTCTCTGATGATGTTTGCGTAACTCAACATGAATTCCTCACGAGTTTCAGGCTTCAGAGCGCCAGTTTCGATAAGATAGTCGTATCCCCCACTTGCATATTGATTAAGAAGCTTAACACCATTGTCCGTTAAGCCAGTCTCGCCGGGCGCAACAATTCGACTAATAACTTCCCTAACTGCAGATTTTTCTGTCAAATCGATACGAGCTTTTTGTAACTCAGCAATTATAACAAGTCCTATAATAAGATTTTTATAGGGCTTAAAATCGGAAATGAAATAATCCACAACATCCTTGCTCGCTTCCCCCGCAGGTTCGTTTCGCCTCCGTGCCATGAGGCCAACAAGGGCGCAATAATAGTAAATATCGAATTTTGGCCCCTTATCGACTTTTTTGAACCACTTCTCAGCATCCGAGCGCAAACGAAAGTAGGCCATGATCACTCGCCCTCGTAGTTGAAGTCGTGGAAATATTTCTGGCCGCTCACCACGACTGAGTTATCAGTTTGCACAACCCCCTCGCCTGGTAGGTTTTTGAGCAGGGCACTTGTCCCTTCAGTTTTCCGGAAGAGGGTCAGATACTTAATCTGCTTTCCGGCCTCTTCTAAAGCAGTTACAAAACCAGGCCGCTCGGTATCCAAGGTGAAGGCAACGAATTGAGCGCACAATGAAGGAATAAGCCTACCAATCTTGGCACGAGGCTCAGTGCTAAGCTTACCCGCGGGGCTATCTACAACAAGGGGAAAATCATGGTTCCCTCGGTTCAGAATGCTCATCAGAAAGACATAGCCTACAGATAGAGTCTGCCCCTCACTCGCACGCTTTTGGTTTGCTAGGGTCAGAGAGCTGTCAATGCTCTCAATTTGCAAGACATCATTGACCAGGACATCTTTCAACCGCTGATTACAGACATCTAGCAACTCAGATTTGATGTTCATCTGAGCCTTATCATTCGCACTTCGGAGAATTTGCTGAAGGAGATTTGTCCGGTCTTTAAGATCGACAGTTTCGGTTATTTCTGAAATCCGTTGCTCGACCTCTTTCAGCTTTCGCGTGAGAAGTGGTATCGACAAAGATTTTAAAACCTCATTGTCGTCCTTCCTCGAAGACAATCGGTCGTCTTCCGGATCTTTGTCATTGAGTGCAATTAAGCCGATAAATTCAGATTCGCGTTGCTTGGCATTCGCCAGCTGCTTCTTCCATTCTTCCAGCTTGTCGTCGCCCGCTTTGATTAACTGATTTTCTAGAGAAGCAATCTGTTGGCTCGCTTTCTTCAGGCGAATGCGAGACTGCTCCAGATCCTGACTGATACCTTTTTGCGCTTCATAAGGATCAATGTCGCTGCTATTTGAAATATAGCGCTCAATGTCAGATTTGATCTCGTTGATAACGCCAATTTGCTTTTCGCCCAAAAATTGCTTCGAGCGGAGACGGATCTGCGCGATGGATTCTTCATCCATTTGACGACCGCAAATGCACTCCTTTTCCTGCAAAATTTCCTCAAAAAATTGAGCAGACGTATTTTCAGGGAGCCTAAGTCTATCTAGATTTTCCTTCAAATAATTGAGGGATTTGCCGACAATCGGATGCAACGCATTGGGATTTCTCAACGCCTGGGCCAGCATTGATGAAAATTTTTCGACATCAGCTTCTGCTTGCACCTTGTCGTTATACGCTTCCGTATGAAGGTCGCGCGTTGTCGTGTCATCGCTAATCCGGTCGCGAATACGCTGTTCGTTTTTTGCAATATCTGCCTGAACCGTCTCAAGCTCAGACACAGCCTTAGCTCGGTTCTTTTCTAAAACATCCTTGCGGTTAGAAATGGCCTTTTGAAGATCGGTATACTTCTTTAGCCCAGATCCAGTTGTGACTGTGGCCGTTTTTGTCTCTCTATCCCAAGCTGCTGCAGCCACCTGCTCGATTTCATCAAGTAGGTACAGCTGACACAGAGCATCAATGGCGAACTCAGCTTGCGCCTGTTCTGGATCAAGCAGACCTTTTGCTAATTCACCGTCGAAAATGAAAAGATCCAAGAAGCGTTTATCTAAGAATCTTCTCACCTCCATGGGAGGGCCCCAATGCATAATCATACCGCCAGTATCTGGCGATGTGGTCCTGTATCTTACACTACCATCGTCATAATCTAGCTCTATTTCAATGGTTAAGGGGCGCCCATCAATGACCAATTTTGCTGCAAAGACACCAGAGGGACGCGGATCATTGTGCCGTCTAAACTCACGAACTTCATCAGCTGACCAGCTCGAAGCACGCCCATGTAGGCATGCCTTCAAGAGCTTAGTGGTAGTCGTTTTCCCGGTACCAGTTGATGCCTGGATCAGGGATATTGGAGAGACACCGCCAGACTGACTACGTAAGTCAATATCAACGTCGGGACAGCGGAGGCCCTCACTCCGCCAGCCTGCAAGCTCAATCTTCATTTGATCGCCCCTTTACGATGAGCGTGCTCAAAACCAGCCTCAAGGATTGCTCATTATCATCGACGGTCA
>Ga0164292_10001211_pt1 | contig 20708 bp, 23 predicted proteins | sample GEODES117metaG_FD_111486 | JGI IMG/M metagenome (GOLD analysis project Ga0164292, IMG submission 111486) | Eutrophic lake water microbial communities from Lake Mendota, Wisconsin, USA - GEODES117 metaG | ecosystem: Environmental > Aquatic > Freshwater > Lake | place: USA: Lake Mendota...
CTGGGCATGCTCAAGGCTCTCGAGCACCAGAACGCCGGCGCCTTCCCCGATCACAAAGCCGTTGCGCTCGGCATCGAACGGGCGGCTGGCGGTGCTGGGGTCGTCGTTGCGGAAGGAGAGGGCCTTGGCGCTGGCGAAGCCGGCCACGCCGAGGGGGGTGATCGCCGATTCGGCGCCCCCGCAGACCATCACATCGGCCAGTCCCAGCTGGATCTGCCGGAACGCATCTCCGATGGCGTTGGAGCCGGCGGCACAGGCCGTGGCAACGGCGCTGCTGGGCCCTTTCGCTCCCAGGGCGATGGCGGCCAGGCCGGTGGCCATGTTGGGGATCATCATCGGCACGCAGAACGGGCTGACCCGATCGGGGCCGCGGTCCGCCAGCACGTGGGCCTGGGTCTCCATCATCAGAAGCCCCCCCACGCCGGAGCCGATCGAAACGCCGACACGGCTGCAGTTGGACGCATCGATCGTGAGACCGGCGTGGGCGACGGCCTGCTTGGCGGCCACCACTCCGAATTGACAGAAGCGATCCCAGCGCTTGGCTTCCTTAGGCTCAAGCCAGCCGGCCGGATCGAAATCCTTCACCTCCGCGGCGAAGCGGCACGCGTGACGCGAGGCATCGAACAGGGTGATCCCTGCCACCCCATTGCGACCGGTGCTCAGACCTTCCCAGTACTGGGTGACGTCATTGCCGATCGGTGTGACCGCGCCCAGGCCGGTGACGACGACGCGGCGGAGTCCCTCCACCATGGACGCCTCAGGCCTGCTTCTCTTGGATGTACTTGACGGCATCGCCGACGGTGGTGATGCCCTCGGCAGCCTCGTCGGGGATCTCGATGTCGAAGGCTTCTTCCAGGGCCATCACCAGCTCCACGGTGTCGAGGGAGTCCGCACCCAGGTCGTTCTGGAAGTTCGACTCGGGCTTGACTTCACCGGCGTCGACGCTGAGCTGCTCGGCAACGATCGAGCGGACTTGGTCGAAGATCGCTTCCTGGGACATGGCCGCTGTGTGGGAGGCCGCATCCTACGGGTCCGCCCAGTACCCCCACCCGCGCCGTATGAACAAGGGTGACGGGCTGGGGGGGCGGAGGCAGGCCTTCCCTCCGGTTTGGGTACGTTGGGCACCACGCCGTTTGTTCCCCGGCAACCCGCGAGACCAGGCATGTCCCACGCCGTCAAGATCTACGACACCTGCATCGGCTGCACCCAGTGCGTCCGTGCCTGCCCCCTCGACGTCCTTGAGATGGTCCCCTGGGATGGTTGCAAGGCCGGCCAGATCGCTTCCTCCCCCCGTACGGAAGATTGCGTGGGTTGCAAGCGCTGCGAAACCGCCTGCCCCACCGACTTCCTCAGCATCCGCGTCTACCTCGGTGACGAGACCAGCCGTTCGATGGGCCTCTCGTACTGATTCGGGCGCCCTTTGCCCATAAGCTCATGCCCGGCCCCGGCCGGGCTTTTTTGTTGCTCGGATCCCTGGTCGTCCTCCCGTTCACGCGCCACCTCGTTCTCCTGTCTGTATGTGCGGCATCGTTGCCCTGATCGGCTCGCGTGAGGCGGCTCCCCAGTTGCTGGAGGGGTTGCGGCAGCTCGAGTACCGCGGTTACGACTCCTCCGGCATCGCCACGGTGGAAGTGGAGGCCGGCGCCGCCGGATCGGCCCCCGGCCGGCTCCACTGCCTGAAGGCCGAGGGCAAGCTGGTGAACCTCACCGCCCGTTACGAGGCCCAGGGCGCTCCGGGCCACTGCGGCATCGGCCACACCCGCTGGGCCACCCACGGCAAGCCGGAGGAGCGCAATGCCCATCCCCACCTCGATGGCAGCGGCCGGCTGGCGGTGGTGCAGAACGGAATCATTGAGAACCACCGCAGCCTGCGGGAGGAGCTGCAGAGCGAGGGAGTGGTCTTCCGCTCCGACACCGACACCGAGGTGATCCCCCACCTGGTGGCGCGGCAGCTGCGGCATCTCCAGGCCGAGGACGTCCAGCCCGATGCGGCCCTGTTGCTGCGGGCCGTGCAGGACGTACTGCCGCTGCTGCATGGCGCCTATGCCCTGGCGGTGGTGTGGGCGGAGGTGCCGGGTGCGCTGGTGGTGGCCCGCCGCCAGGCCCCCCTGCTGATCGGCCTCGGCGAAGGCGAATTTCTCTGCGCCAGTGACACTCCGGCCCTGGCTGGCTTCACCCGCACGATCCTGCCGCTGGAGGATGGCGAGGTGGCGCTGCTGACGCCGCTCGGCATCGAGCTCTACGACCGGGCCGGCACCCGGGTGCAGCGCACCCCGAGCCTGCTCAGCGGCACCGAGCACGTGGCGGACAAGCGCAGTTTCCGCCACTTCATGCTCAAGGAGATCCACGAGCAGCCGGAGACGGCGGCGCTGTGGGTGGCGCGTCACCTGCCGGAGGAGGCCCTGGTGGCACTCCCGCTCGACGATGCGGTGTACGAAGGGGTGGAGCGGATCCAGATCCTGGCCTGCGGCACCAGCCGCCATGCGGCCCAGGTGGGGGCCTACCTGCTCGAGCAGTTGGCCGGCATTCCCACGAGCGTGTTCTATGCCAGCGAATTCCGTTATGCACCGCCGCCGCTGGTGCCCCACATGCTCACGATCGGGGTGACCCAGTCAGGCGAAACCGCTGACACCCTGGCCGCCCTGGCGATGGAGCAGGAGCGGCGCCAGCAGCGGCAGGATCCCGCCTATGCGCCCAAGCTGCTGGGGATCACCAACCGACCCGAGAGTTCGCTGGGGCGGCTGGTGCCCCACATCCTCGATATCGGTGCGGGGATCGAGGTGGGCGTCGCCGCCACCAAGACGTTCCTGGGCCAGTTGCTGGCGTTTTACGGCCTGGCGCTGGCCTTTGCGGAGCGACGCGGCAGCGCGGGTCCGGGTCCGGAGCGGCTGGCGGCCCTGGCCGCCCAGCTGCGCCAGCTCCCCGCCCAGCTGCAGCAGCTGGTGGAGGACCACGACGGCCGTTGCGCCGAGCTGGCCCACCTGTTCGCCGATACCCAGGATGTGATTTTCCTGGGGCGAGGCATCAACTATCCGATCGCGATGGAGGGCGCCCTCAAGCTCAAGGAGATCAGCTACATCCATGCCGAGGGCTATCCCGCCGGCGAGATGAAGCACGGCCCGATCGCCCTGCTGGATGCGCGGGTGCCGGTGGTGTCGATCGCGGTGCCGGGCACGGTGTTCGACAAGGTGCTCTCCAATGCCCAGGAGGCCAAGGCCCGCGATGCCCAGCTGATCGGCGTGGCCCCGGCCTGTCCCGACACCGAGCTGTTCGATGTGCTGCTGCCCCTGCCGGTGGTGGATGAACTGCTCAGCCCGCTGCTCAGCGTGATTCCGATGCAGCTGCTGAGTTATCACATTGCGGCCCATCGGGGCCTGGATGTGGATCAGCCGAGGAATCTGGCCAAGAGCGTCACCGTGGAATAGGGGCAGTATCGCTGCGGCCGTAGCGATCCTCGAACCGCACGATGTCGTCCTCGCCGAGGTAGGGGCCGCTCTGCACCTCGATCATCTCCACCGGAATCTTGCCGGGGTTGCTGAGGCGGTGCCGGGCGCCGAGGGGGATGTAGGTGCTCTGGTTCTCGCCCACCAGTTCCTCCACCCCATCCTTCTCCACCACGGCGGTGCCCTTGACCACGATCCAGTGTTCGGCGCGGTGGTGGTGCATCTGCAGCGAAAGGCAGGCTCCGGGGTTGACCACGATCTTCTTCACCTGCCAGCGATCGCCTTCGGTGATGCCGTCGTAGGAGCCCCAGGGGCGGTAGATGCGGCGGTGGGCACGGCTTTCGGAGGCCCCTTCGGCTTCGAGCAGCCCCACGATCCGCTTCACATCCTGGGCCCGGTCGCGATGGGCCACCAGCACCACGTCATCGGTTTCGACCACCACCAGGTCATCCACCCCCAGTCCCACCACCAGGCGGTGCTCGCTGCGCAGATAGCAGTTGCGCACGTCCTCGCCGATCACCCGGCCGCGCAGCACATTGCCGCGGGCGTCCTGGTCGGCGGTTTCCCAGAGGGCGCTCCAGCTGCCCACATCGCTCCAGCCGGCCGCCAGGGGCAGTACGGCACCTCGATCGGTGCGTTCCATTACGGCCACGTCGATGGCCACGCTGGGGCAGTTGGCGAAGGCTTCCCGCTCCAGCCGCAGGAACTCCAGATCGGCGCTGTCGTGTTCGAGGGCACTGCGGCAGGCGCTCACCACCTCGGGGGCCAGCCGTTCCATCTCGGCCAGGATGGCACTGGCGCGGAACAGGAACATGCCGCTGTTCCAGGTGAAGCGCCCGCTGGCGAGGAATTGCTGGGCGGTGGCGGTATCGGGTTTCTCCACGAAGCGGGCGATGGGCACCGGTTCGCTGGCCTCGGCCGGCAGAGGGCTGGTGGCTTCGATGTAGCCGTAGCCGGTCTCCGGGGCGGTGGGCACGATCCCGAAGGTCACGAGCCGGCCGGCCTCGGCGGCGGGGATGCCGGCTTCCACCGTGGCCCGGAAGCGTGCGGGTTCGCGGATCACGTGGTCTGCGGCCAGCACCAGCAACAGCGGATCGCTGCCCCGGGCGGTGGCCTCCAGGGCGGCCACGGTGATGGCGGGAGCGGTGTTGCGTCCCAACGGCTCCAGCAGGATGGCCGCCGGCTCCACGCCGATCTGGCGCATCTGCTCGGCCACGATGAAGCGATGGTCTTCGTTGCAGATCAGCAGTGGCGGTGCCAGTTCGGGCAGTCCCTGGAGCCGCAGCTGGGTCTGTTGCAGCAGGGTTTCGGCGGCGTTGCCGGCCAGGGGCCAGTACTGCTTGGGATAGCTCGCCCGCGAAAGGGGCCAGAGACGGGTGCCGGTGCCGCCGCAGAGGATCACCGGAACCAGGGGAGCGTGTGCCATGCCGCCGTTGCCGTCCATTCGGGCCACTCTGCCTATTCAATCCGACGCGGCGACGTGTCGGCCACGACCACAGGCTCAGAGGTCGAGCAGGCCCGGGGGTGGGGTGAGGCCGATCCAGCCCTCGCTCAGTTGCACCTGCGGCACGATCGCCTCCACGAAGGGGATCAGCAGCCGGCGGCCATCGGCCTGGAGGGCCACTTCCAGCAGGTCGTTGCCGGCGTGGATCAGATCGGTGACCTTGCCAATCACTTCCCCGGCCGGCAACACCCTCACCTCCAGCCCCACCAGATCGAGCAGGTGAAACTCGCCGGGCTCCAGGGGGGGGCGATCGTCGGCGGCCACCAGCAGCTCGTGGCCCACCACGGCCTCGGCGGCATCGCGATCATCGACACCGGCGAAGCGCACCACGAACAGCTCCTTGCCCGGCAGCTGCCGGCCGGAGAGCAGCTCCACGGGCCTGGCGACCTGCTGGCGGGCCTGCAGCCAGCGGCGGCCGGGGCGGGTGAAGCGTTCGGGGAAATCACTGAGGGGCAGCAGCCGCAGCTCGCCGCGCAGGCCCTGGGGAGCCACCAGGCGACCCACTACCAGCAGCTCCGGCAGCAGCTCCGGCAGCGGTTCCGGCAGCTCGTGCGGGCTGGAAGGGGTGGCGGTGGGCTGGCTCATGGGGCGGGGCACGCCGTGCGGAGGACTTCCCTCCGATAATGGACCTGCTTGCCTTCCCCTCCGCCATGGCTCCTGCCCCGATCCTGCCCGGCTCCACGGTGGTGGTGAGGGATCCGGCTTCGATCTACAACGGCTACCGCGGTTTCGTGCAGCGGATCAGCGGCACCCGGGCGGCGGTGCTGTTCGAGGGGGGCAACTGGGACAAGCTGGTGACCGTGCCGCTCACGACCCTCCAGACGGCCTGATCGCCCTTCAGCCCGGATCTGCTTCGCCGCGCACCACGGCCAGGGCCTGGCGGGCGGCTTCCTGCTCCGCCTGGCGGCGGGAGCCGCCGTAGCCCTCCGCCAGGGCGATGCGATCGCCGATGTCCACTTTGCAAAGGAATCGCCGGGGGTCACCGTGGGCCTGGCTGCGTTCCTCGCTTCGGTAGCAGGGCAGCCCCAGCTTGCGGGCCTGGCTCCATTCCTGCAGGGCTGACTTCCAGTTGTGCCGTTCGGGATCGGCCTGGAGTTCGGCGATGGTGCGCTGCCAGTGGGGAGAAAGCCAGCGTTTGACGATCTCCAGACCGGGGCCACCACCACCCCAGGCCTCATAGAGGCCCCCCACCAGGGCTTCGCAGCTTTCCCCCAGCACCGTGGCCCGGCCGGCCCGGTCGGAGGCGGCGGCCGGGCCGAGCAGCAGAACCGAAGCGAGATCGATCTGGGCGGCCAGTTCGGCCAGCCAACGGTCGCTCACCAGCTGGGCCCGCAGGGCTGATGCCTGGCCCACGCTCAGGTCGGGATGGCTCTGCTGCAGCAATTCGGCGGCGGCCAGGCGCAGCACGGCATCGCCGAGGAATTCCAGCCGTTCGTGGTTGCGGGCCAGGCCCGCCGAGGTATGGGTAAGGGCCTCATCGATCGGATCGAGGGCTTTCTTGGCAGCTGCTAAGGCGCCTGCCGGTGGCAGCTCCAGGCCGAGGCCCAGAAGGAAGCCCTCCAGAACGTGACGGCGTTGCGCTTGCATCGAGGCTGAACAGATCAGATGTCTTCGTCGGCCAGCAGTTCCTCATCGCTGAAGTCAGGGCGCCGCCGGGTGGGATTGCCGGCGAGAAGCTTCAGCAGGCCCCCGCGGTTGCTGCGGAAAGCGAGGGCGGCAAAACCGGAGGAGAAGGCCAGCGCCAGCAGGCTCTGGAAGATGCGGTCCTTGAGGCTCGTTTGGATCGCTGCCTGTTTGCGCTCAGAGGCAACGGTTTCGAGGCGCTTCATCTTGGGCTGAAGATCCTGAAGCAGGCTGGAGCGGATGGTCTCGAGATTGGCCTCGGTGACCTTCACCTGGGCCCCGCCGGGCAGATTGCGCACGATCGCCCCGAGCTGTTCGGAGGAGGTCGCTCCGGAGATGCGTTGCTCCACCTTGCGCAGGTCGGCCATGGTCTTGATTGCGTCCACCTCGGCATTACGAATCTGGCGGAAGCCGGCATAAAACTGCAGGGGGATCAGCAGCAGGAAGCCAAGGGCGACGGGAAGGGCCAGGCGTTCGATCCTGGTGCGCATTCTGTTGAGGTGCTCGGATCGGTCGTCGAGCTGGTGGGCGAGAAGAATGAGGGAAGATCCGATCAACGGCAACGGCGCGGAGTTGGTGAGGTTGAAGGCGTTGCTGAGCATCCAGCCCGGATCTTTGAGCTGCAGGGGGAAGGCGCCGAACAGCACCTGGAGGGCAAACACCACAATCATCATCAGACCGATCTGGCTGAGGCTGAAGGCCACCTGGGGGCGGGTGTCGGAACTCCGGCTGCTTGCCATTGGGGCTGATGCGGTTGATTGGCTAAAGATATGGCGCGGAACGCCGTTGCCAAGGCATTGTTCCCATAAAAAAACCTCCCCTTTCGGGGAGGTTGGGATTGTTAGTTTTAGTGAACTTCAGGAAGTTCAGGCGGCAGCCTTCTTGAGGCGGGCGCGCAGACGGCGGGAATAGCCGAAGGCCATGCCAGCACCGAGGATGGGCAGGGGGCCGGGGACGGTGTCCACGGGAGCAGCCACCTGGGTATACTTGTCGGAGATGGAGTTGATGTAGTCACCTGCAGCAACAGCTGCCCAGGCGGAGGTGGTGGTAGTGGAGGAAACGGTTGGGGTGAAGCTGGCCAGGTTGTTGGTGAGAGTCACCGGGGTGAAGCTCAGAGCAGCAGTGGTGGTGAGGCTGCGCGTGCAGTTCAAGCTACTGGAGACAGGACCGCAGTCTGCATCCACAGCAACCGAGGTGATCTTATCGGTGCCGCTGGTGACAGCGATGTCGTAGGTGAAGGAGCCGCCAAGGGACGGATTTCCATCACCGGAGACGAAGTTCAGGCCAACCTGGTGAACCTGAAAGACACTGGTGAAACTGAGTTCATCGGTGTCGGCAACGTCACCGCTGAATGAAAGGTTGGAAATAGTTTTGTCACCAACCGTGGTGCTGAAGCCAGGCACCTTGGCTTGGGCAACAGTGAAGCTGGCAGCTTGGGCTTGGCCGCCGAGGGCGAGGGTAGCGAAGCCGAGCACGGCGGCGGAACGCAGCGCGGTTCTCAAGGGAGATCTGGTCATGTTTTGATGGGGATTGCGTGAGACGGCCGAGAGACACGATGCCCAGTCGGCCAGAATTCGCAGTGAGACTGCCGGCACAGTATGCCATCACGGCCTAGGTGTAAATCCTTAGGTCAGCATTCTTTGACAACTGGCCCAAGGTGTAGCTGGTCTGCGCTCAGATCCCTTGGCGCACAAGGCTTTTCCATTAATCTTATCGGAGTCTCTGCCGCGTCGTGATGTGATTTCGCTGCATCGAGCCGGGCCTCTCGATGGAGGGATCTCCTGGAATATGCGGCCGTCCTGGGGTGGTAATCGGCGTCTGGCGGCCGGATTCGGGTGAAAAGGCGGGAAAGCAGGGCGTAAGCCGGGTTCTGTTCTCCATGCCGCTGCCGAGGGCAGCGGCTGGGGGCGATCATCTGTCTGGGACCGCCGTCGCCGGCGGCCTCGAGCGGCGCACTTGAATCGGGACGGGTGTCATGGCCAACCATTGTCCCTGGGCCTTGCTCCCAGCCGGGGTTTACCGAGCCAGCACCTCTCGATGCTGCTGGTGCGCTCTTACCGCACCTTTGCACCCTTGCCTGTGCACGGGTGGGTTGCCCCGGCCCGGCCATCGGCGGTGTGTTTCTGTGGCACTGTCCTCACGGTCGCCCGCACTGGGCATTACCCAGCAGGCCTGGCCATTGGGGAGCCCGGACTTTCCTCAACCGGACCCGCCACCCTTCCGAGGAAAAGGGACGTTCCGATCGCGATCACCTCGCCTGCTTTCCGGTAGGGAGCTTAGAAGGCGCTGGAGAGGCGGGGGACACCTCAATTAGGATCCAGCGCGTTGGGGGCTGTAGCTCAGCCGGATAGAGCGACGGTTTCCTAAACCGTAGGTCGTGGGTTCGAGTCCCGCCAGCCCCGTTGCTTCAAATCCCTTCCGCTGCAAGGGTCTTCGGAGAAGACGGGCCCCGAAAATCGGTCCTGCTGGGGCCCTGGAATTAGGCAAAAAGCTAGGCAAATCGGCACCGATCGACCACGATTAGGCAAGTGATTAGGCAAATTTGGCGCCCGCTTCCGACCGCTGGCTGACCCGGCAAAACGCTGCCCTGAGGCTGAGGGGCCACGGCGTGAGCCTCGACTTGTCGGGGTCACGGTTGCGGTTGCGGGCGACCATGCCGCCGCGCCCCGGTGATCCCCCCGGCACCGGCCTGAAGCAGCACCGGATCAGCACGGGCCTCTCCTATCCCGATCAGGCCAGCGAGGCCCTCCAGTTGGCTGAGCAGCTGGGCAACGCACTTGAGCGGCACAGGGTTGGCAGTGAGGACTTCGACTGGGGGCCCTGGCTCCCGAAGGCGCGTAAGTCTCAGCCCCAGCCGGAACCTGACCCGGAGGCTGCTGATGGCCCCGAGGTGATCAGTGGCCGCCGAGCCATCCGTCTGACCCGGGAGTGGTGGGGGAAGCAGCGTCGGAGGGGCCCATCGGCCGAGGACAGCTGGAAGGTGGACTACGACGCACCCCTGGCGCCCTTGCTACCGATCAGCTCCCTGCAACCGGCCCATCTGGTGGCGCTGGTGGAGGCCACCACAGCCGAGAGCCGTTCCCGTCGCCGTGCCTCCCAGGCAGCGTCAACCGTGGCCAGAGCCCTGGACTGGCCCGAGGAGCTGGTGTCCCAACTGCGGGAACTTGGCAAGGGCTACAGCGCTGCCCGAAGCCAGTCCCCTCGGGAGCTGCCCCGTGACGCGGAGATCGAAGCCTTGATCGATCGCCTCTCGGCTGCCTGGCAGTGGCCGGTGGCGGTGGCGGCTGCCTATGGCTGCCGGCCCCATGAGGCCCTTCTGTTTGCAGAGGTGCAGCCCTCCGGCCTGCTGCGCATCGCCGATGGCAAGACCGGGGCGCGGCAGTCCCTTGCCCTGCCGCCGGATTGGATCGAGCGTTGGTCGTTGCACCACAAGCGGCTGCCGGCCTTCAATGCCGAGCGCAGCCACCGCGATGTGGGGGCTCTGATGGGCCAGGCGTTCCGTCGCGCCGGAGCCACCTTTCAGCCCTACGACCTCCGCCATGCTTGGGCCGTGCGGGCGATTCACAACCCGAAGATCTCCCCATCGCTGGCTGCCAAGTCGATGGGCCACAGCCTGGCGGTGCACAGCAGCGTCTACCAACGCTGGTTTGACGCCCATGAGATGGAATCGCTGCAGGCGGTCCTTAGCGGAGCGTCCTGAGATAGCGCTCGACGTTCACCAGATAGGCATGGCGTCTGCCAGAAGGTGAAGGCAGTTGGCGGTAGCAATCGGGTGGAAAACCTCCACGCAAGATCCGGTACTTGAGTGCCCTCGCCGATGAGAAGTGCAGCAGCTCTGCGGCCTCGCGCAGTGGCAACCAGGGACTGCTTTTGCGTGGCGCTGGTGGATGTTGTGCCGTCAGCAGTGTGAGCTGTGCTGACAGCCTGGTGAGTTGTTCGTTCAGGTCAGCAACCACCCGTTCCATCTTCGAGAGATCTGCCTCCATGGCTCACCCCCCGGTTCCAAGGTTGCTGACCACCAGCAGCAGGGTGCTGAGCTGAAACAGCAGCACCAGCCACAACTGGCGCTCCAGGCTGTTGAGCCTGCTGACTTCGACGACCACCGTGCGCCGACGCGTGCGGCAAAAGGCTGGAAGCTCCGGGCGGCGCCCAATGGCGCCGATGCCGTTGTGGGGAGGACGGGTGCCCATCAGAACGGCACCTCGGCGTTGCTGATGGGACTGCCACTCCAGCCCTGGTTTCCAGTGGGGGCCTCGGCTGTCGCTTGGGGTAAGGCTGCCGTGCTGGTGCCCTGGGGTTCGGCTGAACTGGCGGCAGGGCCGGCGGCGGCCGCGCTTTCGGCCCTGCTGCCGAGCAAGGCCAGGCGATCGACCTTCACCAACGCCTTGCTGCGGCGCTCCCCGGTGTTGCGATCGGTCCACTGCTCGCTGGTCATGCGGCCGACCACACCGATCAGCGAGCCCTTGCGGACGAAGTCCGCAGCGACCTGGGCCTGCTTGCCCCAGATCTCGAGGTTGAACCAGTCCGGCTCCTCATCCCGGCTGGGGCGGCTCACCGCCAGGGTGAGGTTGGTGACCACCGTGCCGCCTTCAAAGAAGCGGGTTTCGGGATCACGGCCGGCGCGGCCGACCAGGGTGATCGTGTTGATGCTCATGGCTGGATGGCAGAGGTCTGGTGGGCTGCGGCCTGGCGGGCCTGCAGCAGGGAGGGGAGCCCCATGGCTGGATGGGTGCGGAGCAGTTCATGGATGGCGCCGCTCCAGCTGAGTTCGTGCTGCTGGGCGAAGGCCCGCAGCTTCACGTAGGTGTCGGTGTGCAGCGCCACGCACTTCTTGTGGCGTCCCAGCGGCAGGCGCAGCGGCCGTGGATTGGAGAGGGCCTGCCCCATCAGCTCAGCGGTGGTTGGGCAGCAGCGCTGGCCTCGAGTTGCTGTAGGCGGCGATTGATCAGGGTCCAGAGCTTCTCGGCTCCGTCATCGCTGAGTTGGCCTTCCGCCAGCAGGCGATTGACCCGCTGGCGGGCGTTCTCCAGCGCTTCTGCGCTGCCGAGTTTGGGGATCTCCAGCACGGCGGTGTTGACCAGCTCCGCCTGCGTGGGTTGCTCCGCGGGCGGGCCGGGCTTAGGAGCTGCTGTTGCGGTGAGCTCGGCCTGCTGCAGTGGCTCCTCACGGTGTTCTTCCGTCGTGGGATCGGCCTGCTTGGCGGCTGCCGTTGTCCGCCGCGGGCTGCGGCGCGCTGGGGCCGTCTCTGCTGCCGGAGCTGTGTTGGCTGCGGCGCTGGCCTCAGCCGGCCCGATCTGCACGGGTGTGGGCAAGGCCTGTGGCGGTGCGGGGCGTGGTTCCGGTTTGGCCGCTTCCACCGCATCGACCACGACGGCTTGAACGTCGGCCACCTCCTCCTGGGTCATCAGCCCGAGGCTGATTTCCGGGCAGTAGACCTTCACCCAGAAGGCCGCGGCCCGATAGCGCAGCATCTGGCCGGTCATCGACTGCCACTTGCTGGTCTCCTTGCCGTGGCGGTCCGGCCGGCTCCACCAGCCTTCCCGCTTGGCCATCTCGATGCTGATCGTCTGGCCCTCCAGCACCTCGCCAGTGGCCTTGTCGCGGGCCACCGCATGGCAGCTGCTGGGGTTGTCCTTGTCGTCGAAGACAAAGCGCAGCGGCGTGAAGCGGCCGCTGGCGTTGACCGTGGCGATCAGAAAGGAGCTCGACCAGCTGGGCCTGCCGTGGATCGGGGTCATGTTCTGCATGACCACCAGGGGCGAGAGGCCCATGCGGGCGGCGATCTCCAGGGCGATCAGGGAATTGGAGAGCCCCTGCTGACCCCGGTACTCGCTAGGGACCATGGTGCTGGTGCAGAGGGCCTGGGCCATCCGCTGGGCGGCTTCAAAGGCGGCGATGCCGGAGAAGACGCCGCTGCTGATGTCGGCCGTGTGCGTTGACGGAGGAGGCGCTGGCGGGGCCTTGGCCAGGGCGCTGCTGGTGGGCGAGAGCTCAGTCATGGGAGGCAGATCGAGGGGGGCAGGGGCATGGCAGGCCGGTCAGAACAGGGCGATCGAACTGGGATCAATTGACTTGCTCTCGGGAGTGCGAGAGGATGCGGGTAAATGGCGGAATGGCTGGCGGCCGTGGCTCGGCCAGGTGCCGCTGGCCTGGCATTCGGCAATCAGCCGGAAGGCCTCTTCCCGCCGCTCCAGGCCGATGGCGATGTCCTGCTCGTCAAAGACCAGCAGGGCGCAATCGAAAGGCTCCTCCCACTCAAAGGCGATCAGGCCCAGCTCCTTGGGCATGGCCCCGGTGCGATCGGCATGGCCCAGGGCCAGGTGGGCCAGCTGCAGGTCGTAGGCCAGTTCCTTGGCCTGCCAGTAGAAGCGGCGGGGCACGGCCGAGCGGGTTTTCTTGAGATCGAACAGCCGCCCATCCGTGGTGACCACATCGGGCAGGCAGCGGCAGGGCCGCCCGGTGGCGTCATCCCAGAAGTGGGGCTGCTGGGAGTGCTGTCCATCCATGGCTGCCAGCACCTCACCGATCACCAGATCTCGGCGCAGGGAGGCGGCCACCGCCTGGGCCTGATCCACCATCTCCTGGCTCACCGGCATCAGGCCGGCGGCCTGGGCCGCGGCGCAGTTGGCCGCTCCGGCCTTGGTGTTGCGGGCAATGGTGGAGAAGACCGCAAAGCGCTGCTCCAGCGCGAACGGCGGCGTCAGCAGGGCGTCGACCAGATCTCCTTTGACCATGTCGGCGCTGGGTTCAAACGGCTTGGCGCCGGGGCCAAAGCGATGCCACCAGGCCTGCATCGTGCCGGTGACCGCTGCCTTGAGCGCCGTGGGCGACCAGGCCGGATGGGCGTGATAGTCGCTCGGCTTCATCGCGCCAGCAGGCATTCAGGATTGAGCACTCCCAGCACCAGCAGGTAGGCCTCCTGCGCTGAGGGGCAGGAGCCGGACTCCAGGCTTGCCCCCTGTTCATGCAGCAGGGTGGCGCTGTAGAGCCCATCGCTGGAGCGGTAGAAGCTCACAGCCAACCCCACTTCCTGGAGGCTGAGCGGTGGGCGCGGCGAAAGGCCACTCCATTGGGCCTGCCAGCGGCTCAGCGCCTGGCTGAGTGCAGCCTGGCAGCGGAACAAATCGGCAAGCGCTGCTGCGGCCGCGAAGCTGCCATCACGGGTTGTGGGCATAACGGAGGGCGAGACGGACAGGGCCAGCGTTCCCCTTACGCGGGCCCGAGACGACCAGAAGGTAATCCTCTCGCGAGCCCTGAATCAAGACCCATGCCAAAGCTGCATCACTTTTTGCGGCGACGGTTGGCCTGCGCGCTCGTGCCGGCCAGGTTGGCCTCCCAGCCGTCGAGCAGCCGCTGCAGCAGGGGGAGGGTTTCAGTGCTGAGGGGTTCGCCCTGCAGCAGGGCTCCTTCGATCTCCAGCTGCTGCTCGGTGCTGAGGTCTCGGCCAACGCTCAGCAGCTGCACCATGGCTGTGACGGGCCGCAGCTTGTGCTCTTGGACGAGGGCTAGGTAGCGCGCGTTGAGCTGCTCAAACCCCAGTGGGGCCTCGCCATCGGCGTCCCCGGGCCACAGCTCGTCTGGGCCCTGGAGATTGCCGATGTAGCAGGCAAACCAGTCCTCCGGACCCCAGGGGGTGCCGTCTTCGCGCAGCACCGGTTTGGCCGCGGCGACCCGTTCCTTGAGCAGGGCATCGCTGATCCGGCCGCGCTGTTTGCTGGCCAGGGCCTGGTTCAGGGCTGCCAGCTGCAGGAACGTGCTGGGCTGGGCCTGCTTGATCTGGGCATTCTCGAGGTTGGCCCACTGGCCGCTGGAGACCCGCAGACCTGGCGGAATCAGCTCAGGGCAGGCCTTGGCCCAGTCCTGCGGGGTGGTGATCACCCAGCCGTTGGCCTTGCGCCAGTTGCGCAAGAAGCGACCGAAGATCTCGCGGGCTTGGGCCAGCTGGGCATGCAGATCCGGCATGGGTTTTGCGAGAGATGAAGGCACGGATCCTCGATCGCGAGAGCCGCATTCTGCCCCAACTTTGCTCCACCAGTGGTGATCTGTGACGCCATGGCAACTCCCCAGTGACAGCACCGTGACTGCGCGATGGCGGCGATCCGGCGCGGCCTTTGCTCTGCACCCCTGCAGCGCAACTGCGGCTATCGGCCAGGGAGCTGCAGCAGCGAGCAGGCCTCCGGTAGGGAGCGCGCCACCCCGGCCAGGCCCCCCAGCTGCTGCACCACCGCCAGGAACTGCTGCTGCTCCGCTGTGGGCTTGCCCCGCGCGGTCTTGATCTCCATGGCGCAGAACACCGCCAGGGTTTGACCCAGGTGCTCCGGGCCGATGGTGAGCTGACGCAGGCCGATCAGGTCGCTGCTGCCGGGGCAGAGCCCGTAGGTGACCAGCCGGCCCCGCCCATCGCGCAGGGCGCCGACGTTGTTGCGCCACAGCCGCACGGGTCCCTTGCCCAGCTCCAGGCGGATGCGTTGCTGCAGCTCCTGCTCGCTCATGCCAGATGGCGCCAGTGTCCCTTCGTTTGCCGGGCGGCCAGCACGTGCCGCGCCCAGCCCCTGGGGTTCTTCATGCCGCGGCGCTGGCCCAGGGCCAGCAGCTCCTCGAGGCTTGTGGCCTCCAGCTGCTCGCGCCTGCGCTGCTGCTTCAGCTCGGCGGCGCTCACCTCCTGCAGCTCCCCGGCCAGCACGGCAAAGGAGCGTTGCTCGGGTCGGAACTGGTGGCCGCACTCGAGGCAGCGCGGCGCTGCTGAGCCCATGGCGCAGAAGCAGAGCGGGCAGGTTTTCACCGAGGGGGCCCGCTGGCGCTCCCGCCTGCGCACGCCCTCCAGGGACCAGTGACGCTCCTCGAGGTGATGGCCCAGGCGGGCGATGTTACCGACGTGATCGAGGATCACCGCCTGCTTGCCGGCCTGGGGCCGCAGGCAGCGGCCGATCATCTGCAGGTGCAGGGCTTCGCTCTGGGTGGGCCGCAGCAGGATGCAGCCGCCGACGGAGGGCACATCGACCCCTTCCCCGATCAGGGCGCAGGAGGTGAGCACCTGCAGCTCGCCGCTGCCCAGCTGCTCCAGCCGCTGCCGGCGGGCGCTGGCCTCAAGTGAGCCATCGATGCAGGCGGCCGCGATCCCCTGGCTGCAGAAGGCTTCGGCGACGGCCTGGGCATGGGCCACTGAGCAGCAGAAGGCGATGGCCGTCTGGCCGCTCAGGTGCTGGCGGTAATGGCTGACGGCATCCCCCAGGATGCGTGTTCCTCCCAGGGCTGAGGCGGCCTGGCGCAGGTCGTAATCGCCCAGTCGCCGCCGCAGCTGCTGGGCTTCAAAGCCGGACGGGGGTGCAAACACCCGGGCTTCGGCCAGAAAACCCTGGGCGGTGAGCCAGGCGGCGCTGGGCCCCAGCACCAGCTCGGAGTAATAGGCGCCGAGGCCGCAGCCATCGCTGCGTACCGGTGTCGCGGTGACCCCTAGCAGGTGGGCACCGTGGAAGTGCTGGATGATCCGGCTCCACTGGCCTGCCGTGCTGTGGTGGGCCTCGTCGATCACCAGCAGCTGGAACAGATCGGGCGGCAGCTGCGGCAGCCGGCGGCACAGGCTGCCGACGGAGGCCACCTGCACCGGTGCCGCCAGGTTCATGGCCCGGCCGGCGGCGATCAGGCCGTGGCGCACCCCCAGGGCCTCAAGGGACCTGGAGGCCTGCTCCAGCAGTTCGACCCGGTGCACCAGCACGGCGATGCGGTTGCCCCGCTCGGCGGCCTGTTGGGCGATGTGGGAGAAGACCACCGTTTTGCCGCCACCGGTGGGCAGCACGAACAGCACGGCCCGGTGGCCGGCCCGGAAGGCCGCACGGAGCTGCTCGACGGCCTGCTGCTGGTAGGGGCGCAGTGCGGGGGCCACAGACACCAGGATTCACGGCACACTAGCTCTCGCGAGCGCGAGAAGTACAGTCTCGCCGCCCTGCGCCCTCCCCATGAAGCGTGTTCAGCTCCAGCTCCCTGATCCGGTGGTGGCCTGGATCGATGCCCAGGCCGATGGCATCGAAAGCCGGGCATCTTTCATTCGCCGCTCCATCGTTGGCCTGATGAAGGCCGAGCAGCGGCGCCAGCAGCTCAGTTCAGCCAGCAGCGCCGATCACCCGTTCCGGCCTGACGGCGCTGGAGAGCGTTGATGGCGCTGCGCCCTCTGGCCGCCGCCGATGGCCAGTGGCCGCGGCTGTTGATGGAGCTGGCAGGCCTCAAGCCTGAGCAGCTGCAGAACCGCCACCAGCCCTGTCCCGCCTGCGGCGGAACCGACCGCTATCGCTGGGATCAGGACGCAGGTGCCGGGGGCTGGTTCTGCAACCAGTGTGGTGGCAAGGACCGGCGCGGCGGGGGCGGCAACGGGCTGGATCTGCTGCTGCGCCTCACCGGCTGGGACCTGGCAACCGCCGCCCGCCGCATCGAAGCCCATCTGGGGTTGCCGGCTGCCCACTCCCCGGCTCCCGGTCGCCGCAGCGCGGCGGGCCGGCCCCTGCGCCTCCCGGATCAGCCGCCGCCGGATGCGCCACCGCCGGAGCTGGGCCGTGCCACCGCCCAGTGGTGTTATCGCAATGGCCAGGGGGAGCCCCTGTTCTGGGTGCAGCGTTTGGAGCTGCAGCAGAACGGCAAGCGGCGCAAGGCCTTTGTGCAGCGCACCTGGCTCGATGGCGGCTGGCATTTCCCCTCGCGCCGGGATCCGTTTCGCTCGGACTGGCCGGCCCCGCGGCCGCTCTACCGGTTGCCGGAACTGGAGCGTCGTCCCTGGGCGGAGGTGTTGATCACCGAGGGCGAGAAGGCGGCCGAGGCCGCCGCCCTGCTGTTCCCCGATCTGGTGGTGCTGAGCTGGTGCGGCGGCAGCCAGGCCCTGCAGGCTGTGGATTGGACCCCCCTGGCCCAGCGGGCGGTGACGCTCTGGCCCGATGCCGATGGGCCCGGCCGCGAGGCGATGGCCACCCTCTCGGCCCTGCTGCTGGAGCTGGATTGCACCGTGGCGGTGGTGCTGCCGCCGGGCTGCACGGAGAGCGACTGGGATCTGGCGGATGCGCCCGGTGCCGACGGCTGGGACCTGGCGGATGCCGATTGGACGCCCGCCGAAGCGCAGGCCCATCTCCAGCGCCATCGCCGCCCGGTGCGCAGGCCTGCCCCGGCTGCTGCCGCCTTAACGCCGGTGCTGGCTGCTGAACCTCCGGCCCCTGCCGGCGGAGAGGCCCGGCAGCCCGCTGCTGCGGCTGGTGATCCCTTTGCCTGCCTGGGCTACGACAGCGATGGCTACTACTACCAACCCCACTCCACCGGTCAGGTGGTTCGGCTGGCGGCGTCGTCCCACGGCGGCATGAACCTCTGCCGCCTGGCGCTGCTCTCCTACTGGGAGACCCTCTATCCCTCCCGCAGCGGCGTCAACTGGACGGCGGCCGCGTCGGACCTGTTTGCCCGGCAGGCCGCCGTGGGGATCTTTGATCCGGACTGCCTGCGGGGCCGCGGCGCCTGGAGCGACGCGGGGCGCTCCGTGCTCCACCTGGGCGATCGGCTGGTGGTGGATGGCCGCAGCCAGCCGATCACTGAGCCCTTCCGCTCCCGCTTCCACTACCAGCGTGGGCCGGCGATCCAGCTGCCGGATGAGGCTTCACCGCTGAGCGACCAGGAGGCGTTCCTGGTGCTGGCGATGGCCGAGCGCTTCCACTGGGAAATCCCGGCCTCTGCCCTGTTGCTGGCCGGCTGGGTCGCCCTGGCGCCCATCTCCGGTGCCCTGCACTGGCGGCCCCATCTGTGGCTGACGGCTGCGGCTGGATCCGGGAAGTCGACCTTGCTGGAGCGCTTTGTGGGGGTGCTGCTCGGGGATTTCTCGCTGCCAGTGGTGGGCAACACCACCGAGGCCTTCATCCGCCAGGCCCTGCGCTCCGATGCGCTGCCGGTGGTGATCGACGAGGCCGAGAGCAACGAGAAATCGGATCAGCAGCGGGTGCAGCAGATCCTGGCTCTGGCCCGCTACGCCTCCAGCGAGACCCGAGCCTCCATCGGCAAGGGGGCGTCCACCGGGGAGGTGCAGCGCTTTCGGGTGCGCTCGATGTTTCTGCTCAGCAGCATCTCCACGGCCCTGCGCCAGGGGGCGGACCGGCGTCGCTTCTCCCAGCTGACGCTGCGCAATCCCGCCGAGCTGCCGGCCCAGGAGCGCCAGCGGCACTGGGAGGAGTTGGACCGGGACCTCGATGCCTTGATCACCGCCCCCTATGCCGCCCGCCTGCTGGCCCGCACGGTGGAGCTGATTCCGAGCATTCGCCAGTCGGTGCGGGTGTTTTCCCGGGTGGCGGCAGCCCATTTCGACTCCCAGGCCCTCGGGGATCAATACGGCACCCTGCTGGCTGGGGCCTGGGCGCTGCAGTCGACACGGGTGCCCAGCGCGGCGGAGGCCCAGGCCCTGATCGATGGCAGCGACTGGAGCAGCTTTCAGCAGAGCATCGGCCTGCCGGATGAACGGCGCTGCCTCAATCGCATCCTTCAGTACGAGCTGCGGGTGGAAACCGAGGACCGCAGCCACAACCGCACCGTGGGGGAGCTGGTGGAGACGATCACGATGCCGGGCGGGCTGGATCCGGTGAGCGCGCGCCATGCCGAGGAGATCCTGTCGCGCCACGGCATGCGCATCCAGGAGGGGCATCTGCTGGTGAGCAACACCGCCGAAGCCATTGCCCGCATCCTGGAGGACACCCCCTGGGGCTCCAGCTGGAGCACGATCCTGGCCCGCTTGCCGGGGGCCCAGCCCACGGCCAACTCCGTGCGCTTCAAGGGGGCGGGAGCCAAGGCCCGGGCCTGCTCGATTCCGCTGGCGAGCCTCTGAGTCGCCCGCGTCACTTCCGACAGGCGAGCCGTGGCGGAACGGTGCGCGGCCCCTGTTCCAGCTCTCAGGCACCCAGATCCGTTGCGCCGCAGGGACTGGAACGGCTGGAACCGGTGGAACGCCTCCGGCGGCCACCTCCCCTGACGATCGGCCGGGCGGGATTGGTGCTCGCTTCTGTGGAGCTCTTCTTGGTCTCTCTTTCTCTCTATCTCTTGAGGATCAGCGTTCCATCCGTTCCACCACGGCCTGATCGCCCGGGGGAGCGTTGATCGGTTTGGAACAGGGAGTGTTCCGCAGCGATCCAGTTGTTCCAGGGGATGGCTGCAGGAGCTGACTGCTGTGGGGCCAGCCAGGGCAGCCACGGGCCACAGCCTCAGGCCTGCGTTACGCTCTCGGGAGACCTGAATAGCTGGGGTTGATCGCTGCCCTGCTGTTCGCCTGGTGAGGACACGCTCTCCCGTGGCTGCCCGCTCCCCCTTGTCCCCTGCTTCTGGCGCTTCTGCTGCAGCCTCGGAGCGGGCTGTCGATCCGGTGGAGGAGCTCCGCGCTGCGGCGTCCCATCAGGACGACGACGGCCAGCCCCACTGGCTGCCAACGCCGCTGGATCCGTCGCGGCCGGTGGGCAAGGGCAATCCCCCGCGCGCGCGGCGTGCCCCGGCGCATCGCCCCCGCGCCAGCCACATGGAGGTGGAGCAGCGCATTGCCGAGGCGCAGCTGTGGATCGCCCAGCGGTTGCCGCTGGCCCAAATGAGGGAAAAAGCAGCCCAAAACTGGGGGGTCAGCAACATCAAAACCGTGAGCCGCTACCTCGCCATCGCCCGCGAGCGGATGGTGGAGGAGCTGATTTCCGACCGCCGCCGGCATCAGGCCGAGCAGATCTTTGCCCTCAACGACTGCGCCCGCCGGGCGATGGATGCCGAGCAGTTCAGCGCTGCGGTGGGCGCCTTCCGGGTGATCGCCGAGATCGGCGGCCTGCTGCGGGCCCCGATCAAGCCGCCGGAGCCACGGGCATGAGCGGCCTGCTGCTGAGCGAGCTCGACCCCTGGGGTGATGCCGGCTTGCTGCACCTCCCAACGGCCACCGCCACTGAGCCATCGGAACCCCAGAGCCTGCGCAGCTTCATTGCCGAGGCCTACCCCCGCTACGGCTTCCACCGCTGGGCTGAGGTGCTGATCGAGCTGCTGCAGCAGGTGGCCGATGGCCAGCTCAGCCGCCTGATCGTGACCTGCCCGCCGCGGCTCGGCAAATCGCTGCTGGTCTCCAAACTGTTCCCGGCCTACTTCCTGCAGCGCTACCCCCA
>Ga0164292_10001212_pt1 | contig 20705 bp, 19 predicted proteins | sample GEODES117metaG_FD_111486 | JGI IMG/M metagenome (GOLD analysis project Ga0164292, IMG submission 111486) | Eutrophic lake water microbial communities from Lake Mendota, Wisconsin, USA - GEODES117 metaG | ecosystem: Environmental > Aquatic > Freshwater > Lake | place: USA: Lake Mendota...
CCGGACAAATCAGACATGTGCGATGGCATTGGTGCCAGCTTGCTACAACTGCCCGACCTAGAAAAAATCCGCGCAGCGATCGATGATCACCCCCAAGTGCAAGTACTCAAGCGTGACCTTGCCGCAGCAAGCTATCAAGTGGACCAGATAAGCGCCTCTCGTAAACCACAAGTACAGGCGACCGCCGCCCACGCGCCCATCCTTCCAGGCATTAACAATGACTATTACCAAAGCGTTGGCATAACCGCCAGCATGCCGCTGTATGACGGCAATATTTTGCGGTCGAGCGAGCAGGCTGCCCTGGAGAGGGCGCGCGCCGTGTCAGAGCGGATCGAACTCACCACGCTGCAACTGGACACCGACTACCGTGAGCGATTTCAAATGGCGACAGACAGCTTGAGGCGAGTCGACGAATTTGCGGGACTGATCGAAGTCAACGACCGCGTACGTAAGGATTTTTTTGTGCAGTGGTACTCGCTTGGCCGCCGCTCACTATTTGAACTATTGGCGATCGAGCAGGAGCAATATAATCTGCAGCGAGGTTATTTCACTTCACTTTTTGATGCGATGATCAATATTGCCAATTTGCTAGGCAATTCTGGAAAACTACAAGAACTTACTAAAAACTAGATGACAAAGCTGGCGAACCATACTGGACCCTGTGATCGTAGTTGAAAATGATTAAATGCAAAGGAAGCCTAAAGAGGAAAACCTCTTCAAAGCCGTAGATGATGAATAAACAGTCCAAAAAAACTAAAGGCGAACTCGGATCGGTATTGCAAACAGCAATAAAGTTCCATCAAGAAAAGCGACTAAGCGAAGCAAAAGAGCTGTTCTTACTTGTTTTAAAGCAGCAGCCAACTAATGTCATACCTCTGTACTCCCTAGCTGCAATCGAGTCAAGTTTAGGAAATTATGCAACGGCAATTGAGTACGCAAATCGATCAATCCGCTGTAAAGGCGATTTTGCACCGTCTTATTTCGCTCGTTCTGTCATTAATTTTCATCTGGGGGACTTAAAACAAGCACTTGCCGATTTGGATGAGGCGATCAGAATTGATCCAAGCACAAACGGTGCGGTGGCGCACAGGGAATTGATACAAGCAGCCATGTTGCAGGGAGATGCTGCTCAGCAAAAGCAGCTAATTCAAGTACGGGAGCTAAGTCTCACAGGCTTACAACTGCAAGAAGCCGGAAAAACTGAAGACGCTGTCGCAGTCTTCCGGCAGATACTTGAATTAGACCCATCCAACTATATCGCGCTGTATTCTATGGGTGTCATCGAGAGTAGGGGCGGCAGCCCAGATGCTGCCATTGGCTATCTACAGAAAGCCGTTGAAGTTGCGCCAGGCCACGCCCAAGCGCACTATGCAATAGCAACCGCATTACAAAGTAAGGGACTGTTCGAGGAAGCGCTTGCTGCATTCGATAAGGCAACGGAAGTGGACCCCACTTATCTGGAAACCTACAATAATAAAACGACACTTTTACATTCTATGGGGAGGCAAAAAGACGCACTACTAACCGCTGAAGCAGCATTGAAAATTTCACCAAATGACGAGCGCTCCCTACATAACAAGGGATACATACTTACAGAGTTTAAGCATAATGCTATCGCGGCACAGGTCTTTCGTAGGTTGCTTGATCTTAATCCCAAATATGACTTTGCAGAAGGCTTGCACGCGATGGCTAGACTGCATACTTGTGACTGGTCCGACTATGAGCAGAACAAAACGACCATACTAGCCGCGCTCGATGAAAATCGAAAAGTTTGTAATCCGTTTTCTTTTCTTGCTATTTCAGACTCAGCGGCAAGCCAGCGGAAAGCCGCAGAGATTTTTGGCAGCCATCGCTTCCCAGTTGCAAGCAATCCCCTCTGGAGGGGAGAAAACTATCGGCATCGAAAAAAACGAGTAGCATTTATCTCGAGCGATTTTAGGGAGCACCCGGTTGGCTATCTGCTGATTGGGCTCATTGAAAAATTTGATAAGAGTCGTTTCGAGACTATAGGTGTTTCTCTTGGAATTCGCGATGGAAGCGAACTATACCGACGATATAGAGGCGCTTTCGACCACTACCTGAGCTGTGGGGACAGGCCGGGCTTTGAAACCGCTCAGTTACTCAAAGCCATGGAAGTCGATATTGCCATTGATCTTGCAGGGTACACTTCGGGCTCGCGTTTAGATATCCTCTCTTTCCGACCGGCACCAGTTCAGATTTCTTACTTGGGTTACTCAGGCACGTTAAGCGTTCCGTATATTGATTATCTTATCGCCGACCGGTTTACTATCCCTGATGAATATCGGCAGCACTACGGTGAGAAAATTCTAGATCTCCCAAGATGCTTTCTTCCCAGAGATCTTAGTATAACGCCCGCCGATAAAATCGCTGAACGAAAAGAGTTCGGTTTGCCGGATGAGGGTCTGGTATTTTGTAGCTTTAACCATGACTATAAGCTAAACCCTCCGATGTTTGATATCTGGCTAGATCTCATAAATGAGCACCCGAAGAGTGTGCTGTGGTTAATGAAGCTGAACGAAGACGCCCATAAGAACTTAGTCAAATATGCAGATGGCAAAGGAGTTGATCCCCGACGAATCGTATTTGCGACCCGCGTTCCACGCGTCGAGGATCATCTTGCAAGGATAATGTATGCGGACGTTTGCTTAGATACCTTTCCGTATAACGGACACACAACTACAAGTGATGCTTTGTTCGCAGGAGTCCCGGTCGTAAGCATGGCTGGGGAGGGAATGGCGAGTCGGATTGCCTCAAGCCTCTTGAACGATCTTGGCAAGAACGAATGGATTGTTGACGACTATTATTCCTACAAAGCGGCAGTTCAAAAAATCATCCAGCGAAGCGAAGAAGAAAAGAAGGAACTAAGTCGGATAAAACTTGACTTCTGGCCACCATCAGCAGAAACACAGGCAACGGAATTTTGCACGTTGCTTTCGACGATCTAGAGGATCGTATGGGCCGGCAGGTGGAAATTAAAAAAAATCACAACCAAAGTGTCATCGCTGCCATTCCGATATTCAAGGAGAAGCTGAGCAAATTGGAAGAATTTGCACTTGATCGCACATTTCAAGTGCTGATAGAGCGAGAAATTTTTTTCTTTTGCCCGGACGGTTTGAACATTAGCTATTACCGCCAGCGATATCCAACTGCAAAATATACCTATTTTGAAAAATCCTATTTCGCATCAGTATATGACTACAGCAGGCTACTGCTAACCAAAGGATTTTACGACACATTTTCTAATTCAGAATTTTTGTTAATTGTTCAGCCCGATGTTTATATCTTTAGGGATGATCTTGACTACTGGGTATCACAACCCTTCGATTATATTGGTGCCCCATGGCCTCAGGGAATGCAGCTGAATCTGAAGCTGGGCCGATACTTAAGCGTAAACGGAAAAGCCGTCATAAGCTATGTGGGTAATGGCGGGTTCAGTTTGAGGCGAATTCAACAATGTAAGAGGTTAATCGAAGAATTCCCCGACGTGATCGACACATTTTTCAAGAGTGGTTCCAACGAAGACTTGTTTTTTTCGATAGTGGGTCAGCTATCAACGCACTTCATAATGCCGAACCAGATAATTGCATCGAGGTTTGCAATTGAGCTTGAGGCTGAACATTACCAAAAAATCTGCGGAGACGTGTTGCCTATGGGAGTGCATGCATTTGAGAAGTATACCCCCCAGTTCTGGCGCAAGAAGATTGGCGACTGGCCTGATGGTGATTCATAGATAAATACATTAACAATAGACTAGATCTTGATCGAGGGCTTGCGTGGATCTGGCATTCATATTCGCTGATTATCAATACATCGTTAATCATCACTAGATTCGACAGCTAATCAGGCGCACATAAGACCTCCACCACAAATACGACCCAATTAATCGAAGCCAGTCGAAAGAAAAAGGTATCGAGTCAGGATTTTCACAAGGCAATCACGAGCAGATATCGGCAATAATAGATGTTAACCTGGAACATGTAGATTTAATCTATCGTATCGCTGTTCCTTTTAAAGCTGAAAGACACAGATACACCATCGAAGCGAAAAAAACTTGCGGCGGGTGTGTCTGCCTCGTATGTAGACTTCCCCGAACTTGAAATAAGGTAAAAATAGAGACTTTCGGCAATTTGGGAAGTCAAGCACTGAAGAAATCACGATTTACGTAGACCCAGTTTCTGGCGAGTCTGACCGAAGGCGGCTCAGGAATTCCAGTAGCCGAGGTCTGTCGTAAGTACAGAATCTGCAACGCGACGTATTGCCAGTGGGAGAGTAAATACGCAGGTATGTCGCTGCCGGAGCTCAAGCGGGTCAAGGAGCTTGAAGGGGAGAACGCGCGGCTGAAGCGAATGTATGCCGAGCTGGCCTTGGAGAACACCGCGATTAAGGACGTCCTCTCCCGAAAGCTCTAGCGCCGTCAGCGAAGCGATCGGCAGTCGAGGTGATGGTGCAGGAGCACCGACTGTCGAAAGCCAAGGCCTGCCAGATTGCGGACCTCTCGCGGGCGGCGCTATATCGAGAGCGAGTCGATCGAATGGAGCGGGATGTGGCAGTTGTGAACGCGCTCAATGAAACCGTCGAGCGGCATGGCCGCTGGGATTTCTGGAAGTGTTTCCAGCGGCTGCGAGACCAGGGGTATGCGTGGAACCAAAAGCGCGTGCATCGCGTGTATTCCAACATGAAACTGAACTTGCCACGCCGGACGAAGAAACGGGTGATTACCCGTGAGCGGCAGCCGTTGGTAGCGCCAGAGACCGTCAATCAGGTCTGGGCGTTGGACTTTATGCACGACACGCTCGATGACGGTCGTAAGTTCCGACTATTGAATGTGATCGACGAAGGCAATCGGGAAGCCTTGCGAATTGAATGTGGCAGTTCGATTCCATCAACCCGGTTACTGCGGGTGCTGGATGAGCTGGTCGATTTTTACGGCAAGCCGCTGGCGATTCGGATGGTTAACGGACCGGAGATGACGTCAGCGAAGTTCGTCAGCTGGGCGGAGCTGCAAGGGATTGAGTTGCGCTACATCCAGCCTGGTAAGCCGAACCAAAATGCCTTCGTCGAGCGCTTCAACAAGAGTGTGCGGCAGGAGGTGCTCAATGCCTGGCTATTCGCCTCATTGGCGCAGGCACAGCAGATCCTGGAAGGATGGCGCATCGAGTACAACACGGTTAGCTCTCATGAGTCCCTTGGTAAGAAGACGCCGCAAGCGTTCTTGCCTAGGGTGGTTAACGACGAAATCTCTACTTTTAACCTGTCTACTTGACGGGGAAGTCTACGATACGGTGCGATAAAAGCCCAGAAAACGTAAGTCGTGCAGTGCAAACCCGGGGCCAGCAAACACGGTATCCGGATGGAATACATTCAGCCCGGCCAGCCACAGCAGAAAGCTTATATTGAGCGATTCAATCGAACCGTTCGCTATGACTGGCTGCCAGAGCAGCTGTTCGACAAGATTGATGAGGTGCAGGAACAGGCAGCGCACTGGGTGTGGCACTGCAATCACGAACGCCCGAATATGGCCTTGTGCGGCATTACCCTAAATCAGCGGCTGGCCATGGCCGCTTAACGCTACTTCAGGCGACCGCTAAAAATGGGGGGATTACCTTCAACTGTCTCCATACGCCGAATGCCTTCAACCAAATCAATTTTAGGTGTCCATGTTGGAAGAAGCGGGCCGCCCTGCCACGGCATCATGACCTCGCGAGACCTGTAAGGCCTCGAACCCCAACTTATGTTGAGGCGGTGGCCAGTCGTACCCTCATAGATCTCTACAAGCTTGCGCAAACTGACCAAATTCCCGGAGGTAATGGCATAAGAACGAGAGCCGCCCTGGTCACGAAATTGGTCCAAAGCAATGAGATATGCACTGACGACGTCGTCAATATAAACGAGATCAATCAACTGCTCTCCAGCAGACATTTCAATCCCGTCTTCAGTTGACGCAGCGCGCCTTAAATGGGAAAAAAGCTTCTGCCGTTTATCAAACGGGCCATAAGTGTCGAATAATTTTAAAGAAATTACTTCAAGCCCACGAGCGTCAGTGTAGAAACTAAGAATTGACTCAAAAGCCTGCTTGGTAGCAGCATATAAATTAACGGGACAATAATCGAGATTACGATAGTGCTGCCAAGAAGTGCCGGTATTAATAAAACGTCTCACACCAAAATTCACCATTGCTTCCACAAGGTCTGTAGAAAGAGTAATGTTTGAAGAAATTAAATTTGATATATCTTGAGCCGAATGTTCAGTTATGTAAAGAGACGCTAGGTGGATAACTACATCAGGCTTGGATTCCCTGAGAGCTCGTTCTAGAGAACGTATAGTGCCATCATAAAGCTGTGAATCAACAAATGGAGGCGAAAGATCCGAATAAACTACCGCGGATCCTTTCCTAACCAAAACTGATACCTGAAAATTTTGCCGGACAAGAGCTCGCAACAGATGCGAACCAACAAATCCAGTGCCGCCTGTGACCAGAACTTTCACAGTAGATGTTGTTTAAAAAGGTGATCGAAAATCGATGAAAAACTGATGGGACTGGTCGCGCAAAGAAATAATTGGCTCCTCAACACTCCAATTATGTCCAAAACTATTCCAATGGATGCCACAGTCGTAGTCTGCCTTGTATTCAATGTCCGTTTTATAAACCATTATTGTTTCATCAGTGTGCGCTAAGAAGCCGTGGGCAACCCCCTTGGCAACAAAAAGAACATTCCTATCGATGTCTGAAAGCGAAATCGTCGCTACATTGCCATAACTAGAGCCTGGGCGAAGGTCGAGTAAAACATCAGAAACTGCCCCGCGAATACAATAAATAAGTTTGTTGTGTTCGTAGGGCGGAACTTGAAAATGCATGCCTCTGATTACATTACGACTTGAGATTGAAAAAAATTCTTCTTTACATTCAAAATTGTGACCAACAGAATCGAATATTGATCGATTAAGCGTTTTTACAAATAAACCTCGCGTATCCTCGTGAATAGTAGGTCGAAAAACAAAACAGTCAGGAAGCGGGGTGTCAACTAGAACCATGTCAAAAATTAAATCCCAAAAATTCCTCAATCTTCCTGGCTGCAAAATCAAGCATCTCTTCAGAAAGAGCAGGATGAACCCCAATCCAAAATGTGTTGTTCATAACCAAATCTGTGTTGGCAAGATCTCCGCTTACCCTGTATTGAACATTTTCCATGGAGGGTTGCCGTGTGAGATTGCCAGCAAATAACAGACGCGTTCCAATATTGTTCTGCTGAAGATAGGCTAGCAAGTCCAAACGCGAGACCGGGCAGCCGCCTTTAAGCGTAATAGGAAAGCCAAACCAAGATGGGTCACTGTGCTCCGCGGGTGATGCGAATTGAATGAATTCACTGCAATTGGTGAGGCGATCCATCAAGTGCAAAAAATTTGTTTTCCGAGCCTGGATAAAGTCGTTTACTTTTTCTAACTGGGCGACACCGCATGCCGCCTGCATATCTGTTATCTTGAGATTATATCCAAGGTGCGAGTACGTATACTTATGATCGTAACCGCTAGGAAGTGATCCAAAGCTCCAACAAAAACGCTTCCCACACGTATTATCTTTCCCCGGCGGGCAGAAACAATCTCTACCCCAATCTCTGAAACTCTCAGCTATCGATCTAAGTTCATCATTATTCGTAAAAACCGCCCCTCCTTCTCCCATAGTGATGTGGTGAGCGGGATAAAAACTCATTGTAGCAATGTCACCAAATGTTCCAACCATTTGCCCTTTGTAAGTGCTTCCCAAGGCATCGCAGCAATCTTCAACTAGCCAGAGATTATATTTCTTGCAAAGCGCGGTAACTACTTCCAAGTTAAACGGGTTACCAAGTGTGTGCGCAAGCATCACAGCTTTAGTCTTAGGGCCAATCGCAGCTTCAATTTTTAGTGGATCAATGTTAAGCGTATGTGGATCAATATCAACGAAGACTGGAATTGCGCCATATTGAACTATCGGATTTACTGTAGTTGGAAAACCTGCAGCAACTCCAATAACTTCATCTCCACGTTGAATTGCGCGATTCCCCAACTTGGGTGAAGTGAGCGTGGAAAATGCAACAAGATTTGCAGAAGAACCCGAATTCACTGTAATCAAGTGTTTAACACCAATAAAACTTGCGAGATTTCGTTCAAATTCGTCATTAAATCTGCCGGTTGTTAGCCACGCATCGAGAGATGCTTGTACCATGTTGTTAATTTCACCGAAGCCAATTAATTTCCCAGACGGGGGAACTTGAGAGATACCAGCAAGAAAAGGCGGCGGTGTTAGAGCAACTGAAGCGAATTCGGCTACAAGTTTTGCAATTTGATCTCGTATTGCCTGCGTCTTTGCATTTTCCATATGCACTCCAAATACAATCAATTGGTTTGAAAATAAAGCCGACGAAACGAATCAATTTGAATTGAGGAAAATTTTTTCATATCCTGACCATCGAGGTATGCCTTCGTCCAGCCAATCGTCATTTCCAACGCCTTATCTAACGTTAGGATCGGGCGCCAGTTTAGACTATGTAATGCTTTTGAGATATCGAGCCTGAGTATATTCGCTTCGTGGGGATGCGATCCTGAATCCACCTGCCAAGACGCCGTTGATCCCCAAAGTCGACTTAGCCGCTCAACAACTGATTCTACAGAGTGAACATCGTCAGAATGGGGGCCAAAGTTAAAGGACGACGAGCTACCAGGTGCACCATTAAAAAGTTGTTCTGCCAAGCAAAGATAACCAAGCAGAGGTTCTAAGACGTGTTGCCAAGGTCGTATAGCATTCGGATTTCGGATTTTTACTGGAACGTCGTTTAGGAATGCTCGTAAGGCGTCTGGAACAAGACGATCAGATGACCAATCTCCACCCCCAATTACATTGCCCGCACGGGCAGAGGCAACGGATATGTTCACTCCATCGTTTAAACTCGAACGAAAAAAAGAATCTCGATAGCACGAGGTCACTAATTCGGCACAAGCCTTGCTATTGCTGTACGGATCAAAGCCTCCCAATGCATCTACTTCTCGATACGGCCATGTCCATTCATTATTTTGGTAGCATTTATCCGTGGTCACGACGACAATTGATCGGATTGAAGGGCACTTACGAGCACACTCCAAAAGGTGCACCAATCCAAGAACGTTAGTGGAGTAGGTCTCAACTGGGTCGCTATATGACTTACGCACAAGCGGTTGTGCTGCTAGGTGAAAAACTATTTCAGGTTGGGCTTTAGACATTGTTTCGGAGAGAGTTTCTAGGTCTCTGATGTCTCCGATTATCGAGTTCATTCCATCTGAAACTTCTGCTGCGTTAAAAAAACTCGGGTTCGTTGACGGGCTAAGTGAAAACCCTGTAACTACTGCGCCCAAGTCCTGCAACCATAGACTGAGCCAGCCTCCTTTAAAGCCGGTGTGTCCGGTTAAAAAAACACGCTTGTTATCCCAAAATATTGGATTCATTACCAAACTTTCCATGGTGCCTGGCCAGATTGCCACAATTCCTCAAGGTAAATTTTGTCGCGCAAAGTATCCATAGGCTGCCAAAATCCCTGATGCACGAACGCAGATAGCTCGCCCTCCCTCGCTAACCGTTCGAGCGGCTCTCGCTCCCATATGGAAGCATCGGAATCAATGTAATCTATGACCTTGGGAGAAAGCACAAAAAAGCCACCATTAATCATTGCGCCGTCCCCCAAAGGCTTCTCTTTGAAGTTTGAAACGTGTTTTCCTTTTAATTCTAAGGCGCCGAACCTGCCTGGTGGGATTGTGGCTGTTACAGTCGCTTTCGTCCCGCTATCTCGGTGAAATTGAATTAGTGTGGAAACATCAACGTCTGATACACCATCACCGTATGTGAAGCAAAATGTCTCATCGTCCATAAGGTATTTTGCTACCCTTCGCAGACGGCCACCCGTCATCGTGTCATCTCCGGTATCAACGAGAGTAATGCGCCAAGGCTCAGCGCTTTGTTGAAGGACCGTCATTGAATTATTAGACATGTCTAAAGTCACATCAGACATATGTAAAAAATAATTAGCGAAATACTCTTTGATCACGTACCCCTTATAGCCACAACAGACGATGAAGTCATTTACGCCATGGGACGAATAAATTTTCATGATGTGCCACAGGATCGGACGGCCACCAATTTCAATCATCGGCTTTGGTCGCAAATGAGTTTCTTCGGCAATACGCGTACCAAGCCCGCCAGCAAGTATGACAGCTTTCATAAAAACCACTCCCGAAGAGACATAAATGCCACAAGTTTAATCGGCAGAAGCCGAAGGCCGCACGCAAACGACTGCGAATATTCGTATAAAAGGCTGTATACATATAACGAACTTTAAACGATCCAGGCGGTAGATGGCGATCGCCCGGCTACAGCAAATGCGGGTCACTTTAATCAACTGAACCAAAACGCAAAGCTGGGTAAGTAGAATTAAATTCATTTATTAATGAGCCCAGGTTATCAAAATACGATTGCCTTATCTGCTGAACTACCGATAATTTATTAAAAATGGAAGTAAGATTTGACGTCAGTTTAAAGCGTAAATCTTTATCATCTAGAAGGTTTACTAAAAACAACACTCTATCCAAATAGTCTTTATCAAAGTCCACCTCGTTACGTCTTAGGCCGTCGATTAGCGGGCTTAACAAATAGTTCCAAAGCGGCATTCGATCAGTTGAACATCCGTTTAAGAATTTTATTGAAAGGGATTGAGGAATAACTTCCCTCCGCATCATGGATTTCAGGCTCTCTACTACGTTTTTCATCCTGTGCGACGTTCCGTCAGATTTCCAACGCTCTTTGTTTACTGTTTGACTCTTGATGTACGTGCGAAACACAGCATTATGTTTAAAGCACATCGGCGCATTTCTAAACGCTTCCAAATACCATGCTGCCTGAAAAAAATTGCAAGAGATATATGTTTCTGGATCGACTTTCAATAATTTTTCTCGATTCACAACAACCATACCGAGGTTGCCAAGAGTCCAAAGCCATCCGTGATTCCACACAAAGTCGAATAGCTCAGACTCTAATGACAGCAGTGGGTTGCCGAACACGGTCTTCAGGAAATTAACGCCCGGCGGCTCCGGTTCTGAGGAGTAATTAAATATCGCAACATCAATATTCTTCTTGCCTATTGTTCGAACTACCTCGCTAATGCCGCCGGGCTCAATAGTTTCGTCATCGCCAATTAACCAAACAAAATCTCCGGACGCAGTATGAAAACACTCAACGAAATTTCTCTGAAATCCGAGATTTGTTCGATTGCGTTTGTATTTAAAGTTGGAAATAATCTTTGAAAAGCCCTCACATACCTCTTGGGTTTGATCCCCAGAAGCGTTGTCGCAAACCACAACTTCAATTAAATCATCCGCGTCGATGTTGCTTAGCTCCCTTGCGACGCTGGTTAAAAGTGAATGAAGGTCGGACTGACGTTCGAACGTCGGAATGGCGATGGTGAGAAGCATGGAGGAGTGTATGTTAGTTAGAAATCAAAAAGTCAAAGCCGCCTAATTGCCTACGATCGATACTGCGCGGCAGAACTGAAAAATCAGATCGGTACCGTCCCAGAAAGTATTAAACTCAAGACTTTTTCCAATGGGTACGATTCGATCACCAGCACGAGGACGTAATTCACTAATAAAATCAACCCACCTCGTTTTCGATATTCCAAAATATGAAATCGTCTGGTCTTTGGAGGACAGCAGAGGGGACAATTCAGCCAGTGAATCCACTTTCATTTCAAGGAATAATCCACGGCCCGAATGGATTTGGCGCAATGAACTCGAAAACTTTTCAGATTCGACTACAAGTGGAAATGAGTTAATCTTATCTGCCAGCCTAATGCCGAGTGGTTCAGAAGCGAAATTGAATAGCGCCTCTATGCGACGCGCAATTTCTGGAGGGCCATCTTTAAAATCCGATTCTCTCAACTGATCTTGAAGAAGAGACCAAAATTCCTCTTGCGCCAAATCTGCGTCTTGTTGGCCTATCCAAAATATTGCCTTTGGCGAAGAGCAGGCAAGTTGACTAAACCAAAAAGCATCATTCAAAAAATCTTTTACGAGCCGTTGCTTTCCCAAGGTATTCAAGCTAATGAATGATAATGCATCGATTACAGAAAAAGAAAATCTATCCGGAAAGCATATTTCCGTAGCTAGTGGATTAAGTGGGATTGCTCTAATTTTCTTAACAGTATCATCTCCCCCCCAAACTACACGGCAAAGCGCAAATTCCGAAATCAACGAAGTAATTTCGAACTCGTGCTCGTAACGGACGAAGAAGTTTGCTTTACGAATCGGTTTAAATTCGTGGGTTTTAGATACCGCAGAGATTACTTCGAAACATTTGACAATTACCGGACTAATCCGATTCGATAAGCGTACAACATTGCAGTTGCCGCAAAGAAGCGAAATAAACCAGGAGTAGATAAATATGGTGTCGACATTGCTCGGGGGTATATGAAAAACTAGTCCGCGAGAAGTGTAGAGCACTTCTGTGGGGGTACTTTCGGAAAAACGTTTTTTTAATTCAAGAAGCCGAGAGCGTTTAAACCAGTTAGCTACGGCTAAAACTTCCGGGTAATCTCGAAACCAGTCGTTGGTAAGGATTGATTTCGAAACCGAAGCGACATACTCAATTGCCAAGTCGCTAAACGGCAGTCGAACAGGAAGAGACCCAACGATATTAAGCTTATCTGCCAATATCTTAAGACTATCGCGCTCAATAGATAGAAACTCAATTTCAGTAGGTTCTAGCATCGCTGCAACCTCTAACCTCGGATTTTACAAGTCTGCCATGGATTGAAAAATATTTTCCATGTCGTCCACAAGGACAGTCACCAATTCCTTTGAGTTCGCCGATATCCTCGGTAAGAATAGAATGCCCTGGATAACTCCTAGGAAGCAAGCTAAGTACTTGAACTAAGCCGCTATCAGACGCATTCATCGAAGCTGGGTCGCGAAAGATAACATCGGCGAATGAAGGGACATGAAAGTGCCCCTCTTCGCACTCCATAAAAATAGAGCCTACTTGCTCGACCATTCCGTAATAGTCAACGACTCTACGAATACCTAGCCGCTTATCGACCGCATTCGTAAATTCATGGCGAGAGATGTTCTGATCAGCAAGCCGCTTCCAGCCGCCGCCGTGCACCAATACAGAACCTTCAGGAAAAACAAGTCCATCTTTGTTGGATGCAAGCAAATCGACAACATACTTCCAAATCACCCAAGTGAATCCAAAGCAAATAATGGGTGAGCCAGAATGGGTCTGAATATATTCCTTGACGACGGTACTTAAAAACTCAAAATTTGAGTTAAGTGCGTAGAGATGATTACGGCCAAAATTTGAGAAGCCCAATATGCCGGCCGTGCGTGCGGAGAATGCGGAGGATTTCGAATGGGATGAAGCAATATCGAAAATGACCATTGGAAGCCGGGCCGAGCCGAGAAAATCCTTTCCGATTGAAGCGAGTGCCTTAATCTGCAATTGTGAAGTCTCTGCATCGATAAATATCTTTGATACATTCGCACCAGTCGTACCGCTAGATTGAAGCTGACGTGTAATCTGGCTTGGGTCAACACTTAGTAAATTCTGCGACTTGAAAATCGCTGCAGGTAGAAATGGCAAGTCGTGGACATCCTGGGGTTGTCTATGATGGGGGAACAACTGATCCGTAATGTTTCGATATCCCTCGCATCGTGCATAGTGATAGTGCGAAAGCTCTCGGATTTGAGCGAAAAAAAAACGATCCTTCTCTGCGTATCCCATTGAATACGGCGAGGTAAAATCAATCTGAAAACTAAAACTATCCATTTCTTAGTATAGCGTAATTAACTTTTCCAGATGGGAGTCTGGGAAGCTCATCGACGACATTGAATTCGACGGATGACCTGTGAATACGAAATTTCACATGCAATTCCGAAAGGATTGAATCTTTAAGTATAGGACTTGAACAAAAAATTTGGAGTCGATTCTCCTTTTCTAAAGCGGCAATCTCACATGCTTTACCTTGTAAGAGCTTTCTCTCGATGTCATCAAGGTTGAAACGAAGCCCATGTAGTTTAACTATCCTAGACTTTCTTCCGGTTAGAAAGAAATATCCATCGCTGTCTTGCGTTCCCAGATCCCCAGTAAACAATACTCCATTTAGTTCATCACCTTTCGCTAAATCATCTCGTTGATAAGCATATCCCATCATTACATTCGGGCCAGCATAGGCTATCTCACCATCTTTGGCGAGAGACAGCGATCCAGAAGGAATTGGAATGCCAATAGAGCCGAATTTTTCCCTTAACCGATCAGGCGGAACGTAGCTTATCCTTGGGCTAGCCTCTGTTTGCCCATACATTACATATACGGACGCATCAATCTTTTCGGAATAGTCAATAAGTTCACCAAGAATTCGATGACTCAAAGCGCCACCCGCTTGCGTGAAGACCTTTACACTTTTTAAAGGGAGCTTCTCAAAGCCAAATCTAAATAAGATTTCGTAGGTATAAGGGACACCAGAAAATGATGTCACTAATTCAGATGAAACCGTATCCCAAAATTTGCGGTCAACTAAAGATGCTTCAGTAACAACGATGCTTGCGCCAGAGATCAAATAGCTGTTGATAATTGACAGTCCGTAGGAATAGTGAATCGGAAGCGTTGTAATCGTTCGAGATGCTGGGACAATAGAAAGGTAGCGTTGGATGGCGACTGCATTGGACGAAAGTGCGGTGTAACTGATTCGCGCCATTTTTACATCGCCTGTGGAACCGGAAGTCGACAATAAAATGGCTAGTTCGGGATGTAAGTTCGTCGATAAAGCGTCGATGCGCCGAAGTAATTGGTGGGTACTAAATTTTTCTATTACTTCATACCCGATGGGAGCTAAAAGTTCACCTCTGAGCAAGATAAGTTCAGGCTCATATGCGTTTATATTGGCGTCGACAAAATCCTTTGCAAGGTTTGCAGGAAGAAAGCAAACTGTTATTCCGGATCGAAGCGATGCAACGTAAACCAGCATTACATCTAACGCGTATTCTCCAAAAATGAATATCAGTGATTTTTTTGTGAGGGTGCCAGTTAGTACTGGAGAAATTTTATCTACAAGATCATCAAGTATGCGGTACGTAATTGTCTCTTGGTCGCTATCCGCTAAAACAAATGCAGGATTCGAGCTGCTTTCGGCAATTGGGTTCCAAAAGTGCATTATGGAAAATTCTTTAAATTAACAAACCACCGTCGACGCCGATATTTTGGCCGGTGATGTACTTGGATCTGTCGGAGAGCAAGAAAGTAACTATTGGTGCAACATCCTCAGGTAGGCCGATACGTCCAAGTGGGATCCGGCTCAACGTGTCAATTCTATTCTGCTCTGATAGAGATGCAATCAACGGCGTTTCCACAAATCCTGGCGATACGACGTTCACCCGGATTTTTTTTTGTGCAAGCTCTTTCCCCGCAGACAGGGACGCACTTAGGAGTGCCCCTTTAGTCCCGGAATAAAGTGTTTGATAAGGTGCCCCTACTGTGCCCATGATGGAGCCGATATTTACAATCGAGCCGCCACCAGATTTCTCAATAAGCCTAACAGCGTACTGCATGTGATGGAGGGCTGAAACAAAATTCGTAGAGATAGTCTCAAGAATAAGCTCTTCGGAAATCATACCTAACGCGGAACCTGTCATGAATCCTGCGCAGTTAACTAATCCACTGAGCCGACCATACTTGGCCGCGATGCCTTGAAAGGTTGCCCGAATAGATTCTTTGCTTTTAATGTCATAGCAGAAAATCGGGGGGCGCTCACCTGAAGTTTTTTCAATTTCGCGTGCAGTTTCCTCTAATCTAGTTGACGATCGCCCCGCCAACAAAATCACTGCACCATGGCGGCTGCAGTCGATTGAAATTTGACGGCCTATACCGCTAGAAGAACCGGTGATAAGTATGATTTTATTGCTTAGCATCAGATCGATACGCCGTATTTGCTTAAAATATCGCGACACTTACTCATGCTACTTAAATCGATCACATCATCTGTGTCCAGCATAATGCCATACGCATCCTCAAGCGCTGCGACCAAGATCATGTGTGAGACAGAGTCCCATGCAGGATTCACATTGTATGCGAGGTCGTCGTTGACTTCTGACAGTTCGATAGCCAATGCGTGTGCGAATATCTCCGCTAAAGATTTTTGCATCATAATCTTGATTTCCAATGATTCACAATTAACCACAAATTTTCTGGATCAAAGTCTTTCGCCTGCAGCATGTATTTCGCATAATCTGCATCGCGGATTTTGATTTGCTCGTATCTCTTGAATCCAAATCTTGAGTTGATGGACTGCATGCTGTAGTTGTCTTCTTTGACTGTTGTGGTCACATAATCCAAGTTCAGCATTTTGAAGCAAATGGTCAACGCTATTAGCTCTGCTTCAAGAACGTATGGGCCGCGAAGCGAGTAGTTCCTGTCAACAATAAGACTGCCTTTTTCCGCGCCGCCAGCGTCGATGTTATAAATTCGATTGCAACCTATCGTTTTGCCAGATTTTTCCTCCAATATCCAGAAAACATCGTTTGTTCTTTTGAAGTATCCACTCGCCCACACTAACTGGGATTCTTCGGTTGATGGAGTCTCTTGGTTCAAGAAGTAACGAGCCACTGAGTCGTTCCTCAGCGTTACTATCGCTGAGCAATCATCAACACGGAAAGGTCGTATATTCAAAGCTACGCCAGAAATTGCGGTTTTCCGTAGGTTATCGACGAAAATTCTTTGAGAATTCGAGTCATTGCAATTTGCGCCCGCAAACAGTTGCTGCAGAGGCAATCCAGTTTGACTTTTATCTTGCATGTTCCTGAAGTGCGACATAGTGAGACGATTCATAGGATTTACCTATGCTCGTCATTTCCCATAAATTTTCGACTTGTTGAAAAATTAATTCGCAGCGACAGTCAATATGGTGTGCATCTAGAGACCGAACTACTCTGTCTACTAGGCCGCTTTTTCCGCCCTCGTTAAATTTTTCTATCGCGGCATTCACTAGCGATTCAGGGCTGATCAAATCCTTAACTTCGTAGAATAAAGGTATGTCACCTAATATCTCGACCTCTGGAAAGGATTTGTAAAACGAGGGGACAAGCGGAATACCACCAGTAATTAGAGCATTATAAACTCTGATAGGGACACCTCCCATGACAGGGGCAATGAAATGAACCTTGTGCTTGGCCCATTCAGCAAGATTTGCTAATTCCCCGCGATCTTTATATTCATTCGAGCCGAAATTAACAGAAGGATAGGTGGTGCCAAACGTCTTGACAGCTCTATTTCTGCGAGCGTATTTTGAATAAAAACCGTGTACCCCAAGCGGCTCATCACTTCTATCCTGAAGCAGAATGTCAAAATTATTTATTATGAATTCTCTGCTCCACTGATGTGCGCCGATAAAAATTGGACCTAAATTTATCGGGTTGAAATGAGAGAGGAGAAAGGCGTTTTCTGAATTGCCGGAAATGTAGGCGTCGCAATTCATCGAAAGCCTAGCACTCATTTCGACCCAGTGCTGGGCATCCCAGTCCCAAATTACAAAAAAGGCCTGGGGATTTGTACTGTAGTAATCGATGTAAGCTGCATAGTCAGCCCCCACGTCGTTGTTGGTAAGCAATACGATATCGCCAAGTTGAAGGCGAGGTGGATCTGATTTCAGAAAATCGTTTGGTAGCTTAAATAGCTGTCGCGCTCCGTTCAGTGGAGTGCAATGTAATAGATGGTGTCCCAAAAATATTCGACTTACACCTTTCCCTCCTATAGAGAAAATCTTTTCCTCAGTGACCTTGCGTTTTGCGTAGGAAAATGTGTCGAATGCGGAATCTTGCAAGAGGACGTTAAGTTCTCCGCATATTTCAGATATTCGCAGGATTGTTGCATTCAGGTTTTGCATCTGTTGAGTCTCAGTCTGTAGCAGTAGATACTCTCATTGGTAATTGCCGTTAAGAGCATCTTTTTACAGCATTGATGATGGTTTCAATTTCGCCTTCTTTCAGGAAGGGATCTATGGGTAAACTCAAGACCGTTTTATGCATTCGCTCGGTTATAGGCAAAGATCCTTCCTTCATTGAGAATTCAGCGTATGCGCCTTGCAAGTGTGGCGCAACGGGATAATGAATGGAGGTTTGAATTCCAAGCTCCCCTAGTGATCTTTGTAGCTTGTCCCGTTCAGGATGCTGAATAACAAATTGATGCCAACTGCTAATCCTATTTTGAGGAATCAGAGGTAAGGTTATCGCTGTGTTGCTTAACTCAGCGAGATAAAGAGAAGCCAATTTTGCTCGTTGCTTGTTCCACTGGTCTAAATGACGGAGTTTCACACGCAAGATTGCAGCCTGTAATTCATCAAGTCGGGAGTTATATCCTATTACTGAATTGTGGTATCTTTCTTCGGAACCGTAGTTCCGCAGGACCCGGATCTTTTTATAGATACCCTCGTCATCTGTCGTAACACATCCTCCATCACCAATTGCTCCCAGATTTTTTCCTGGGTAAAAGCTAAACCCTGCGGCATTTCCCAAAGAGCCGCATTTCTTCCCATAATATGTGGCTCCATGTGCTTGAGCAGCATCTTCGATAACCACCAAATTATGGCGTACCGCTATGGTCGAGATTGTGTCCATTTCGCACGGTAGGCCATACAAATGAACGGCAACGACGGCTTTTGTGCGACTTGTTATCGCACTTTGAATTCTTCCCGGATCAATATTGAAAGTCTCATCAGGCTCAATTGGGACAATTTTGGCGCCGACGAATGATACGGCGAGCCAAGTCGCGATAAATGTGTTGGCAGGCACAATAACTTCGTCCCCAGGGCCGATTTCGTGCGCGCGGAGTATCAAGTGAAGTGCGTCCAACCCATTTGCAACTCCGACCGCGAATCTTGAGCCACAATACTCCGCGAACTCATGTTCAAAGGCCTCGACCTCTGGCCCTAAAACATAGGCGCTAGCCGCAACGACTCTCTTGAACGAGTCGTTCAATTCATCGGTAATGGACTCATGCAATCGTTTGAGATCAAGGAAGCTAATCATTTATGTTTTAGAGCGCGAGGTTTAGAAATTCGGCTTTGTTGCGAATATAGTCCGCTTCGTCATATTTCGCGGAGGCCATAACGAGGCAAACAGACCCTGAGGAAAAGTTGTCTAGCATTCGCCACATCATTGGGCATACATAAAGTCCAAAGTATGGCCGATTAAGATGAAACCGCTTGATTTCCCGCCCATCATCCAAAATGACATCAAAACTTCCAGAGATCGCGATGATGAACTGGTGCAAATTCTTGTGCGCATGAGCCCCACGCTCTGCTCCTCCCGGGACATCGTATAGGTAATATACCCGCTGAATTTCAAAAGGGAGAGGCTGTCCGGGTTGCAGGAACGTCAGGCTACCCCTCTGGTCTTCGATCTTTGGAAGGTCAATAAATTTGCAGTCTTTTAATGGCATATCGCTTCTCGTATTCTTAATTTTGAAGGCTTAGTGCGATTCTTGAGCGTTTGAACTGGATACCTGATGATCTTGAGACTAATCTGAGCGTGGTGCGTCCTGTCTCGCGATGAAATCTTGGTATGAAATAGCTATACCCTTGCTGAGTTCAGTATGCGCGGCCCAGCCCTCATTCTTGAGCCGGTCCAGACTAAGCAATTTCCTCGGTGTGCCATCTGGCTTACTGGTGTCGAATTTCAGTTCGCCATCAAACGCGATTACCCGGCAAACTGATTCAGCTAATTGTTGGATGGTTACGTCTTTTCCCGTACCGACGTTAACAAGCGGCCCCCTGTAGTTGCTTTCCATCAAGAAAACACAACCATCGGCTAGGTCGTCTGCAAACAGAAATTCCCTTCTCGGCGTCCCCGTACCCCATACCGTCAGGGTTTTGTCTCCCCTAATTTTTGCTTCGTGGGCCTTGCGAATTAGTGCTGGTAGTACATGGCTAGTCTCAAGATCGTAGTTGTCATTAATGCCGTATAAATTTGTAGGCATTACGCTGATGTACTGGCGCCCATACTGGTGGTTATAGGCTTCACAGAGCTTAATGCCGGCGATTTTAGCGATGGCATAGGCTTCGTTAGTTGGCTCCAATGGTCCAGTCAGTAGGTATTCTTCTTTGATCGGTTGCGGGCAGTCGCGTGGGTAGATGCAACTGCTACCCAAAAACATCAGCCTTTGTACCCCTGCCAGATGCGCGCCGTGAATCAGGTTGGACTCAATCTGCAGATTTTGAAAGATGAAATCGGCCAGGTAGGTGTTGTTGGCGTGGATACCGCCGACTTTGGCTGCGGCGATAAAAATGTAGTCTGGCTTCTCAACTTGCAGAAAGTCATACACTGCTCTTTGGTCGAGCAGATCCAGCTCTTCACGGGTGCGGGTAAGTATGTTTGTGTAGCTCTTTGCTTCTAGGGTGCGGACGAGCGCGCTGCCCACCATGCCACGATGGCCGGCAACGTAAATCTTAGAATCTTTAGTGATGGCGTTGTCGCTGGACATGGCTTTACTCATGGTAGTCAAATACAGTAAAGCCGTGGGCTTTAACCAGGCTGTCCCGCTTTGCAGATTCGTAATCGGACTGAACCATTTCCTGCACTAATTCGTTGAAGGTGGTTTTTGGCGTCCATCCAAGTTTTACTTTCGCTTTCGTAGGATCGCC